>JADMIO011197723.1_pt1 | contig 67422 bp, 47 predicted proteins | sample 8958161 | NCBI WGS metagenome assembly JADMIO01 (sample SAMN16585339, study PRJNA669376) | soil metagenome | isolation source: Crop rotation soil | place: USA: Cullars Rotation, Alabama | collected 2011 | reverse complement strand
CGCGACAACTTGTCCACGTGGAATTCTAAGCTTAGGATCCCAATGTGCTGGAAAGATGCTGCGCGCGGAGCTGGCGCAGACCCCCGACGTCGCCGAGCTTAGCGCGGTGGCCGGCGTGCCGGTGCGGCGCGCGTCGGCGCAGCTGGTGGAGGTGCTGGAGGCCGAGCTGTGGAGCAGCGCCCAGGCTGCCTGACGGTCTGCAGACGGACTGTCAGAGCGCGCGCCAGGGAGAAGGCAGCGCGTCGAGCGTCAGGCCGTACGTGCCGCTGGGCACGGAGACGGTGAGCTGCACGGTCGACAGCGCGTCGATGCGCGCGCGCACCGGCGTCCCGGGCAGCGCGAACAGCGGCGCACCCATGCCAGCAGGCGCCGACAGCATGTCGCTGCGCGTCCAGCTCGTGGTCGGATGGAGCTTGGTGTACTCCTGCACGCGGCCGTCCTGCGCCGCAAAGAAGACGTGCAGCAAGCTGGTGGCCTCGGTGACCGCGGAGACGGCGCCGCCCGGGACGCCGGGAGCATTGCCGCTGCGCTGCAGCGAGCTGACCTCCCACACGTCGAGGTCTTGCGTGGTCGCCACCAGCAGAGAGCCGGTCGTGATCTGCGCGTTCTCGCTCGAGAGCATGACGTCCGGCATGTCCGCCTCCACCGCGGCGCCCGGGCCCGCGCCTGCGATCGCGAGCACGTGCAGCACGTCCGGCATGAGCGACGAGGTGTGTGCATGCGCGGTGGCGAGCTGCGCGCCGGGCATGAGCGTCAGGTTGAGCGGAAAGCCCACGGTGTAAGGTCCGCTGGACGGTCCGCTGTGCACGCGCAGGCGGCCGGCAGCGTCGACCGCGACGATCACGCTGCGCCGCGTGCCATCCGGGCTGCGGAAGGAGTCGGCCGCCACGCCGGCGCCCGGGGGAAAGCGCGGCGCCGGCGCCGGCGCGGCGCCGGGCAGCACTCCGCCCTGGAATGCGGCCTTGCTCGAGGCCCGACTCCAGGATGTGAGGGCGCCGGCCTGGTTCACCGCGTACACGTGTAAGCCGTCGTCCTCGCGGCGCGCTGCCACGTGCGCGCCGGCCGGATAGAGGTCGCTGCCGACGGGCACGTCGTCGACTGCGCCGCTGCGAAACGTGACTGCGTGCAGGCGCTGGTCCGTGCCCACCGCGAACGCGCTCAGCGCTCCGTCGCCGGTGTCGATGGCGACCGGCGCGTCGACCGGGAACGCTCCCGCGGCGCGGGTGCTCTGCCGGCGCGTCCACGGTCGGCTGACCGCGTCGAAGGAGGCCATGCGCCCGCTGGCGTCGACGGCGACCGCGCTCGCGCTGGCCAGCAGAGGGCCGCTGGTGACCGCGGGGGTGCGCAGCGTCTGCGGCTTGTCGCCGGGGCCGTACACGCGCAGCTGGTTGGAGAAGGTCGGCAGGAACACCCGTCCGTGCGCGATGGTGGGCGGCACGAACTTGGCGTGAAAGTAGTTGCGAGGCGAACGATCTGTGCCGCTGCTCGCGACCGTCTGGTCGTTGAGGTAGTCCGCCCAGAGCAGCTTCAGCGCCCCGTCGGCCGGCGTGGCGTCGAACGCGAGCAGCCCGCCGCGCATCGCCTGCGACGCGTCCGGATCGAGCGGCAGCGCCGCGAACAGCACGCCCTGATCGTGGCTCGAGGTGGTGGACAGGCTCATCATCGCGCCGGGCATGCCCTCGAGCGGCGTGATGGCGTCGCCGACGTGAGGCGTCTCTGCGAGCCGGAAGCCGTCTGCCACCACGCGCGGATAGGCCTTGATCTGACCCTTCTCCGGCCACACGTAGAGATACTCCTGCGCGCCCACGCGTCCGTAGACCGGCGTGCCGTGCACGTGCGGCCAGAGCATCCAGTTGCTCATGGTGGGGTGCGGGCAGTCGACGTTGTAGCCGACCTGAAAGTGCTGCAGCACGTGAGGCTCGGAGATGGTGCTGTCCGGGACCGCGCAGGGGTCGTTCGGGTCGTGGCAGCCGTGCTGGAGCGGGTTGGGCGCGCACTTCGAGCTGAGCTGGTAGCCCGGCACCTGACCGCCGAGGTTGGCGCGGTCGAGCACGTACAGCACGCCCTCCTTGCCTGCGCCGAGCGCCACGCCGGTGTTCGGCGGGAGCATCACGCCGGAAGCGCCGAGGTCGAGGTCGCCCTCGTTGTGCCAGCGCGTGCGGTACGGAGAGAAGAAGTCGGCCGCCGTCCCGGGCCCGCTCGCGCCGACGAAGCTGACGGTGCGTCCGCTCGCGCCGGTCTGCACCTGCGGCGACAGGCGCACGAACGCATTGGCGACCAGATCCGGGCGTGAGTCTTCGGGCAGTCCGACGTTGCGACCGCGCGCGTCGCTCGCCCACGCGTTGCCGGTCATGAAGTACAGATCTCCACGGTCGTCGGCGGCGAGGCCGGACGCGCCCTGCCAGATGCCCACGCCCACCGTGTTGGTGGGGCCGCCGACGAACACGCCCGCGACTCCGAGCGTGCTCGCGTCGACGGCGAGCACCGAGCCGCGATATGGAAACGCCGGGCTGGTGACCAGCGCCGCTTCACAGCGCGCGCCAAAGGCGACGTAGATCATCCCGCGGCTCAGGAGCAAGGCCGGACGCTGGCGCACGCCGGCGACGCGCGAGCTCTCGTCGAGCAGATCGCTGCCGCCCTTGGGGATGAAGTGGGAGAGGTCCTGGCGATCACTCGGGCCGATGGCGCCGGTGGCGAGATCCACGCGCGCGATCCACTGTCGCGCACTGCTGGGCAGCACGCCGCCGGTGCGATAGGTGAAGTACATGAAGCCGTGCGCGCCGGCGCTGCGGTCGATGACGGGCGTCGAGAGGATGCCCGAGCCGTAGACGATGCGGTCGTCCGAGGGGTGCGACTCCCAGGAGGGCGAGACGGAGAGCGGCACGAGCGCGCGGCAACCATCCGGCAGCGTGTTGTCGCTGGGGTCGGGGCCTTCGAGGCTGTCCTGGCGCCAGAGCAGCGCGAGCGTGCTCGCATCGAACGCGTACAGCTTGTTCTTCGCGGTGGCCACGTACACGACGTCGTGCGCGCGCCCGTCGGCCATCAGCTGACCCTGCACGTACAGCGGCTGCGCGTAGATGGGACCGTCGACCGCGAGCTGTCCGAGCAGCTGCCAGCTTCCGTCCCGCAGCGCACGCGGCGTGATGGCGTCGTCGACCGTGGCGCCCGTGCGGCCGTTGTCGCTGCGCTGCGTGAGCACGTCGCCGCGCGCGGCTTCGCTCGCGGGTACGTCGGCGAGTGCGGGGGCTGACGCAGGGGCGAGATCGCCGGGCTCACTGGGCAGCGGGGCGCAGCTCCCCATGACCGTGGCGCAGAACACTGCGCCGGCGCGGAGAGTCGACATCGGAATTTGCATGTTCGCTGAAAGTAGTAGTGGCCGTAGCCAGGGTCTCTCGCACGCGCGAGGCACGCGGTAACAATCAATTGGCCGCGCAGCGTCAAGCGCGCGCCCGCGCGTTCGGGCATTTCTCCTCGCCATGCGCGGCCCGCTCGGCGCGCGCCGCTTGCTGCGTGATCTGCATCGCCGAACGGGCGAGCGGGTAGCTCTCGCTGGACCGCGAAGTCGACCCGGCGCGCGAGGTGCGCGAAGCTGATGCGGGGAACCCCGATGAACGCGCGGCAGAAACGAGCGCGCGACGAGGAAGGGTAAGGTCGCACGTGGCTGCCTTTCAGACACCACCGCCCCGGCTGGTCGAGGCGGGTGCTCCTGCGTTCGGTCGCTTCACTGCGGCGCCGCGCGAGGTCAACCTGCTCGACGCGCGGCTCGGCAGCCTGCCCAGGCCCTTGCGCAGCCTGCGCATGAAGTGCTGGCAGGCGCTGCAGCTGGTGAGCGAGGAGCTTTTCCTGCACGTGGCGCTGTTCGACGCGCGCCTGCTCAGCATGCTGCAGGTGCGGGTCTACGACCGGGTGCGCGGCCTGCACCAAATGCACGAGCGCCTGCTCCGGCCGGGGGCCTTCACCGTGGCCACCAGGCTCGACGATACCGACTCGGCGTATCGAGACCGACGCTCGTCCCTGTGCTTCGCCAATCGCAGCGCCGCCGGGGAGCTGCGCGTCACCTTCGAGGTCGCCGGAGACCGCGCGGATGCGGCGCTGGAGGGCGCGCTGACGGTCGACCTGCGGCCGGCCACGCATCAGGTGGCGTGCATGCCGCTCGACAACGGCGGCGCGATGTACGCGCACAAGGGGCTGTTTCCGGCCGAAGGATCCGTGCGGATCGGCTCGCGCGTCGTCGCCCTGCGGCCGGGCGATGGGCTCGCGCTGATCGATCAGCAGCTCGGGACGTACCCCTACGTGATGGAGTGGGACTGGGCCACCGCGGCGGCGCGCACCGCGTCCGGGCAAGCGCTGGGCTTCAACCTCACCCGCAATCAGTGCGCCGCGCCCGAGCGCTACGACGAGTGCTGCGCCTGGCTCGGCGAGCGCGTGGCGGCGCTCCCGCCCGTGATCTTTGCACGCGAAGAGCGCGAGGGCGCCGCGCAGTGGCGCATCCGCGATCGGAGCGGGCGCGTCGACCTGACCTTCGTTCCGCGCATCGCCCACGACGTGCGGGTGAACGCGCTCGCGGTGGAGAGCCGCTATCAGGGGCCGCTCGGCACGTTCGCCGGACAGCTCGCGCCCGACGGCATGCCGCCGCTGCGCGTGGACGGCTGGTTCGGCATGGCCGAGCGCTTCTGGCTGCGCTGCTGACCGGAGGAAGCGAGACGGACGGTCCCCGGTGCGGAGCACCGACCTGACGGGGCCGGCACCACCTGCGCGCATGCGTGCGTACACGTGCGGCGCCGAGAGCGTGCGGACGGCTACGCGAATTGGTGTTCGGATTCGTGAGAAGGTGACGGGCGCCGTGCGATCCTAGCCTCCGGCATGGCAGCCCGTATCTCGCGTCACCCGGCACCCGAAAGTCCCGCCGGCGCGCCGGCGCGCGTGGCCGATCGCTACGAGCTGATCCGGCCCGTCGCGCGCGGCGGCATGGGGATCGTGTACCTGGTGCGCGACGAGCTCAGCGGCGAAGAGCGCGCGCTCAAGCGCGTGTCGCTGCGTGATCCGCGCCATCGCGACGTGTACCGCGCCGCCTTCGAGCGCGAGTATCAGGTGCTGGCGAGCCTCGACCATCCGCGCATCGTGCGCGTGTTCGAGTACGGCGTCGATCACGAGGGACCTTACTACACGATGGAGTTCGTGCGCGGGCAGGACCTGCGCAAGGACGTGCCGCGGCCCTGGCGTGAGGTCTGCTCGCTGCTGCGCGACGTGGCCTCGTCGCTGGCGCTGCTGCACGCCCGTCGCCTCGTGTACCGCGACCTCAACCCGGGCAACGTCAAGCTCACCACGGACCTGCACTGCAAGCTGCTCGACTTCGGCGCGCTCACGGACTTCGGCCGGCAGAAGTGGCTGATCGGCGCGCCGCCGTGCATCCCACCCGAGGCGCTGGCCGACGAGCCGCTCGATCAGCGCGCCGACCTGTTCGCGCTGGGGTCGCTCGCGTACTGGGCGCTGACCGGGCGGCACGCGTACCCCGCCAGCGACATCGAGAGCCTCACGGCCGTGTGGCGCGAGCTGCCGCAGCCGCCGTCGGCGTGGACGCTGGAGGTGCCGGAGGCGCTCGACGACCTGGTGATGTCGCTCCTGCGCATCGACCGGCTCGCGCGACCCGGCAGCGCCGCCGAGGTGATCGCCAAGCTGTCCGTGATCGGCCGGCTGCCGCCCGAGGGCGGCGACGAGCGGCGCCGCGTGGCGCAGAGCTTCCTGACGGTTCCGCCGTTCGTGGGCCGCTCGCGCGAGCTGGCCAAGCTCGAGCGGCACGTGCGCGCGGCGATGGGAGGGCAGGGCGGATCGCTGCGCATCTCGGCGCCGGCCGGTGCGGGCCGCACGCGCCTGCTGGACGAAGTCGCGCTGCGCGCCCAGCTCGCCGGTGCCACCGCGCTGCGCGTCGACGCCAGCATGCACCCCGGCGCCAACGGCACCGCGCGGGCGCTGGTGGTCCGGCTGCTCGACCTGCTGCCCGACCTCGCGACCGCCTGTGCCGAGGGGCATCGCACTGCCTTGCATGCGCTCGGCGACAACATTCAGATGCGCCTGCCGGAGGGACTTGCGCCGGTCGTCGAGCATGCAGGCGCCGGCAGCGAGGCCCTGTGGGCGTGGTTCGTCGCGGTCAGCCGGCAGCGGCCGCTGGTGATCGGCGTCGACAGCGTCGAGCTGTGCGACGACGAAAGCGCCGGCCTGATCGCAGCGCTGATCGCCCACGCCTCGGACGCGCCGCTCGCGGTGGTGACGGTCGAGCGCGACGACTACGAGATGCCGCGCGCGTCCGAGACCCTGCGCACCAGCGGCGAGCTGCTGCGCTTTGGGCACCTGGCGCGCGACGAGATGCGCCTGCTCGCGCGCTCGCTGTTCGGCGAGACGCCGCACGTCGAGCGCTTTGGCGAGTGGCTGCACGACCGCAGCGCCGGCAGCCCGCTGCACGCGCTGGAGCTGGTGCGGCACATGGTCGCGCGCGAAGTGATCCGCTACGAGGCGGGCTACTGGGTGCTGCCGGTGCGGCATGGCGAGGCCGAGGTGGCGCTGCCGGAGGCGCTGGAGGCGGCGCTGAGCTTGCGGCTCGCGGGCCTGCGTCCGGAGGCGCTCGCGCTCGCGCAGGCGCTGGCCATGCTGCGCATCGAGCCGTCGCTCGCGCTGTGCCGCCGCCTGCTCGCGCGATCGTCGCCCAGCCTGAGCGAGGCGGAGCTGGAGGCGCACACGGTCGCGCTGCTCGACGAGCTGGCGCAGCAGGCCGTGCTGATGCACGAGCACGACAGCTATCGCTTCGGAAGCAGCGCGATGCGCGAGGCCGCGCTGGCCAGCATCGACGCGTTTCCCAGGCTCGCGCACCACGTGCACCTCGGCGACGCGCTCGAGTCGCTCGCCGGCGAGGGCGACATGGTGACGTTGCTCGAGGCCGGCTGGCACCTCATGCAGGGCGGTCAGGAGCTGCGCGGCGCGCAGCTGGTGGCGTCGGTGATGTCGGGCTCGTTCCGGCTGCACCAGCTGGGGCTCGCCAGCTACCCGCTCGGCCCGGTCAGCGCGCGCGCGCTCGGGGTGTTCACGCGCCAGCGTCGCTCGACCTACGAGCGCGTGCCGCTGCTCGGCGCGGTGTCGCAGGCCATTCTGCACGACAACTTCGCGCTCTTCGATCGGCACGCGGACGAGGTGCTCGACGTGCTCGAGGACGTCACCGGCATGCGGCTCGCACGCCGACTCAGCCGCTTCTTGGGGCGCTTTCTGGGGCTGTGCGTGGGCCTGACCGTCGCGGCGCTGCGCTTTGGCTTCGTGCCCAAGCGCGAGCGGTCTTACTCGTTCAAGGAGCTCATCGGGCAGCTCGGCAACTGCGTGTGCATGTTCACCGGGGCCGCCGCGCTCAGCCTCGACGCCGAGCGCGCGGAGCACGTGGCGCGCACCATCGACCCGTTCAAGGGGCTGCCGGAGGTCTCGACGCTGCGCGCCGTGCAGTTTCTGTGCGAGGGCTCGACGCTGCTCACCCGAGAGCGCCAGGCGGACGCGTTCGCCATCTGGAGCAAGATGGTGGTCCGCTTCGACGACCCGAGCACGTACCCGCTGTTGCCGCCGAGCGACCGCGCGATGTGCGTTGCGACCGCGCGCTACGGCCGCGCGGGCACTTCCGTCTTTCGCGTCGACGGTGGCACGTCGCTCGAGGACGCGGCGGTGCTGGAGGCGTCGGGGCTGCGCGCGTATGCGATGGTGGTGCCGCACCTGCGCTACCTGCACTACGCGCTGCGCGGAGAGCTGACCCTGGCGGCGCCCTATCGCGCGGAGATCGAGCAGCAGGGCGTCGACGGCGCCGTGGCCTGGCACGCGGAGCTGTGGACGACGGCGGCGCACCTGCTGGTGCACCTCGGGGTGGGCGATCTGATGGGCGTGACCCACGTGGCGCATCGCCTCGAGGAGCTCGCCCGCATGGCTCCGTCGCTCGCTTTCTACCACCGGCTCGCCGAGCTGACGGTGATGCTCGCGCGTGAGGACATCCGCGAAGCGAACGTGGAGATGGGCGTGCGCGAGATCGAGACGCGCGCGCCGCGCAGCTTCCTCGGCTGGAGCATGCTGGTGGCGCTCACCGCCCGCATTCGCAACCGTCAGGGCCGCCACGCCGAAGCGCGCGCGCTGTGCGAGCGCGCGCTGGCGACGATGAGCGATGCGGACCGCGACTTCGTCGGGCTGTTTCTGCAGGTCGACATCGAGACGGCCATCGCGGACGCGGGGCTCGGCAAGGTGGGCATGGGCCTCGAGCGGCTCGACGGACTGCTGCATCGCTACGCTCCGAGTGGGCACCCGCTCGCGCTCGGCCTCCTGCACGAGGCGCGTGCGCAGATCGCGCTGGGCGCGGGCCGCTTCGCCGACTATCAGGCCAGCCTCGCGGAGGTCGAGCGCCGCTTCCGCGCCACCGGGACGCCGGGCCTCATCGCCAAGATCGAGCGACTCGCCGCGCTGCAGCGTCCGGTCGACAAGAGCCGCGCCCGCTCCAGCCAGCAGACCCGCGACTCGACCCCGATCTCCACGCTGGCGACCGTGATCGAGCACGCGGCGACCACCGAGAACAACCTCGATGTCCAGACCGAGACGGACCTCGACGGCGCCACCCGCGCCGAGCGTCGCCGCGACTAGCGTGGTTGACCGAGCGCGTCGGGGCTTGTCCGGAGACGCGCAGCGGCCTGCCCGGACCTCGGCGTCGGGGCGATTCACCGCGACGCGCGGGTAGCCGCGGGCGGCGCGACCCTGGCAGCTCTCGCCCAAGTTCGCGCGCAATCGCTCTGCCTCGCAGGAACGCTCCCCGGGCGCGTCGTTCTGTGCCACAACCGGCCTGATGAACCTCTTCACCCGTCGAGGCCGGGCTCCGGCCCTCGCTCTGCTTGCGGCGGTCGGCGCGACCGGCTGCTCCGATCCCTGCGTCGACGACGCGCGCTGCGACGACGAGTCGGCCCCCGCTGCCCAGCAGGCGGCTGCCGCCGATGCCGGCGCGTCGACGCCCACCACGCCGGTGACGGTGGATGCGGGCGCCGCGCCTTCCGGCTCCGGCGTCACCTTCAGCGTCGAGGGCAGCACGCGTGCGAAGCTCGTGATCGAAGGCGCGCGCTGCGAGGGCCTGCGCTGCACGTTCGCGTCGGTGCCGGCGGGCGGGAAGGTCAAGGTCGACCTGACTCTCTCCAACAGCGGCGTGAGCGACATGCCGGTGTGGGTCAAGTGGCGCGGCTGCAGCAACTACGACGGTCAGCTCTGGCCGGTCTGGCAGACCAACCCGCCGTCGTACGAGACGCTCTACACGCACGTGTTCCAGGGGCTCACCGCCGGCAGCCACTGCGTGGCGGAGATTGCGCAGGGCAGCTGGTACGTGTTCGCCGGAAACCTCTCGCTGAAGGCCACCAAGAACGCGCAGTGGTGCCGCGACCAGTACAGCGGACCGGAGAACCTCAACCTGCAGTGCTTCATCCCGGCCAAGGAGACCCTCTCCATCACCGGCGATCTGCGCTCCTGGCAGTGCTACACGGACGGGGTCAAGCGCGCGACGGCGCCGGTGACGCACCGTCAGAGCAGCCTGAGCTTCACCTCGGTGGGGCACGAGATCATCAGCTGCATGGGCAGCGCGCTCTGAGCCGGGCCGGCCGTCAGGCCGCGTTCTGGCAGGGGCAGGGCGTGGCGAGCACCAGCGCGCGCAGCAGCTCGCTGTACGCCACGCGCAGCGCGACCTCCGCATTGGCGTGCCGCCCGCTGCCGCAACGCTCGAGCCCGCCGTCCGAGGCCCGCACCATCACCTCGTGCATCGTGCCGCGCTCGGCTTCGCGCGTAATGCTCACGCGTGCGGAGGCCGCGTCGAGCGGATGCACCGCCCTGCACAGCGCGTCCTGCTCGCGGGCGAGCATCAGCAGCGCCTCGCTGGGCGGCAGCGCACGAAAGGTCAGCTCGGGGTAGGCCGCTCGGCCGGTCGCTTGCGACGCGGTGAGCCGGCCTGCTCGGATGGGACTCAGGCCATTCATGCGCCCTTGGACGGGTCGGCGGGCGCGAGCGTTACGTGGTAACGCACGCGGGTCATGCGCAGCGAGCCACTCACGCCGGAGGACGAACACGCCGTCACGCAGGCCCTCGCGCGGCTGGGGCTGACCGACCCACCCGCTCTGGCGGCCGGGCTCGCACTGATGCGCGCCTACCCGCTCGCCCGTGGCACACACCTCTTGCGCACAGGCGAGCACGCCACGCTGGCGGGGGTGTTGGTGACCGGGCTGCTGCGTGAGTACTTCCTCACTGAGCGAGGGGTGGAGCGGACGAAGGGCATCGCGACGGCGCTGCAGTTCACGGGCTCGCTCGCCGACCTCTTGAGCGGACAGCCATCGCGCGCGTCCATCGTGGCAGAAGAGCCGTCGCGCGTGGTGCTCGCGCCTTACGCCGCGCTGCGTGCGCTGGAGGGACGCTTCCCCGCCTGGACGAGCCTGCAGCGTCGCAGCGTGGAGCATCTGGTCCGCTACAAGGCCGAGCGCGAGTACCAGTTCCTGTGCCTCGACGCCGCCGCCCGCTACCAGGCGTTCCTCACCCAGCACCCGGACCTCGAGGGCCGCGTGTCGGCGCACGACATCGCGTCGTACCTGGGCATCACGCCGGTGCACCTGAGCCGCCTGCGCGCGCGTCGGGCTCGTGCGCGCAAGTAAGGTCGGCGCTTCTTAACCTAGGTTAACGCGCTGCAGGGGCGTCCCTCGCTATGCCGTGAGCAGGACGAAAGGACGGTCATGGCCACGGCAACATCTCGGCTCTTGGAGCGCCTCGCGCGCAAGCTCGCGTGGAGCGCAGTTCTGGCGTGCTGTCTGGCGGGGAGGGCAGCTGCACAGGCACCCGCCGCGCGCATGATCGAGGGGAGCGTGACGACCGTGCTGCAGGGCATCGGCGACGCGGAGAACGCGAGCTTCTCGGAGGAGGGACGGCTGTTCGTCACGGGCGGCGCCAACGCGTACGAGATCGTGCGACGCGGCGAGCGCTACGCCGCAGAGCCGCTCTACGCGGGCACCTGCAACTTCACCGGCATCACTGTGCGCGCACGGGTTCTGTACGCCACCTGCGCCGAGGGCACGGATCTGTTGAACGCCCGTCCGCTCCTGCTCGCCGCGCCGATCACGGAGCACGTCGCGCTGCAGGTCGTGCACAACTTTCAGAAGCTCGGCATTCCCAACGGCATCGCGTTCGACCCGCGTGGGCGCTTGCTGGTCACCGACTTCACGCCGCTCGCGGGCAAGATCATCGCGCTGAGCCTCGCGGCCGACGACCCGCTGCGCGTGACGCGCGAGGAGGTGTGGCACGACATGGGGCACCCGCTCGCCAACGGCCTGAAGGTCTACGAGGGCAACGTATACCTTACGGATCTCACGGACCTCAAAGTCATCCCCATCCGACCTGACGGATCGGCCGGCAAGGTCAAGGTGCTGGCCACGCGCCTCGGGGTGCTCGACGACCTGCACGTGGACGCGACGGGGATCCTGGTGGGCGACTTCTACGCCGGTCGCATCGTGTCGTACAGCCTACAAGGGAAGATGCTCGGCCAGACGTCGGCGCTGTTTCGCTCCCCCTCGTCGATCACGCCGGGCCGCCCGCCGCTGGTGCCCGAGGGCACGCTGATCGTCACCGAGAAGGGCGCGCTCGGCGAGCTGACCTCCGACGACGGCAATCGCGTCTCCCTGTTTCGCGTGCACTAGCCGCGCGTGCTATCGACGCGCGCATGACACGCGTGCTGCTCTGGGATCACGACGGCGTCCTGGTCGACACCGAGGGCCTGTATCACCGTGCCACGCGCGAGATGTTGGCCGAGTGCGGCGTGGAGCTGGACGACGAGCTGTACCGTCAGCTCCTGCTCGTGCAGGGCACCGGCGCGTGGCACCTCGTAAAGGGGAAGAGCGACGCGGAGATCGCGGCGCTGCAGGCGCGTCGCAACACACGTTATGTCGAGCTGATCACGGCAGGCGACGTGTACATCCCGGGCGCGCTGGAGATGATCGCGGAGCTCGCGCCGCGGCGCCGGATGGCCATCGTCACCAGCAGCCGGCGCGCGCACTTCGACGCCATCCACCGCGGGCGCGCGCTGCCGGGATACTTCGAGTTCGTGCTCGCGCGCGAAGACTACGCCGAGTCGAAGCCAGACCCCGAGCCTTACTTGACCGCCGTGGCGCGGATGGGGGTCTCACCCTCGGAGTGTCTGGTGATCGAAGACTCCGAGCGCGGCCTGCGAGCGGCCCACGCCGCGGGGCTCGCGTGCTGGGTGATTCCTTCGGCGCTGACGGCGGGCTCCGACTTCTCGCGGGCAGAGCGCCGCTTCGAGAGCATCGAGCGTCTGCACGCTGCGCTGCGCGCGCTCGGCTAGGCGCCCAGAGGGGCGCGTGCGCGTCGAGCCATCATCCCTTCACGCAAACGACCTGACGCAGCGTGTGCACCACATCGACCAGGTCGGTCTGCGCCGCCATCACCGCGTCGATGTCCTTGTAGGCGAGCGGGGTCTCGTCGATCACGTCCGCGTCCTTCCGACACTCGACGCCCGCGGTCGCGCGCCGATGATCGTCGAGCGTGAAGCGCCGCTTGGCTTCAGCGCGGCTCATCGCGCGGCCCGCGCCGTGTGAGCACGAGCAGAAGCTGTCCTCGTTGCCCTTGCCGCGCACGATGTACGAGCGCGTGCCCATCGAGCCCGGGATGATGCCCAGCTCGCCGCGTCCTGCGCGCACGGCGCCCTTGCGCGTGATCCACAGGTCCGCGCCGTGGTGGTGCTCCTTGGCCACGTAGTTGTGGTGACAGTTGACCGCGAGGTCACCCGCCTCGAAGGCGCCCAGCTCTGCGCTGAGCGCCGCCAGGGTCGCGCGCATCATCTGCGCGCGGTTCTCGCGCGCGAAGCGCTGCGCCCAGTCGACCGCCTCGACGTAGTCGTCGAAGTGCTCCGTTCCCTCCCTCAGGTACGCGAGGTCCACGTCCGGGACGTGAACGTCCCAGCGCTTGACCTCGTTCTTCGCCAGCTCGATGAAGTACGAGCCGATGCGGTTGCCTACGCCGCGCGAGCCGGAGTGCAGCATCACCCAGACACGGTCCGCCTCGTCGAGACACAGCTCGATGAAGTGGTTGCCGGTGCCGAGCGTGCCGAGGTGCACCAGGTGGTTGGCCCCTTCGATCTTCGGGTGCTTGGCGCAGATGCGCTCGAAGTCCTCTGCCAGCGCGCGCGACCACGCGTCGAGCACCGGCCGCGGCGGCTGGCCCCACGCACCGTTGTCGCGCTTGCCGCGTCCCACCGTGCGCCCATGAGGGACCGCGCGCTCGATCGTGGCGCGTACCCCGAGCAGCTGATCCGGCAGCCGCTGGGAGGTGAGGCTGGTGCGCACCGCCATCATCCCGCAGCCGAGGTCGACCCCCACTGCCGCCGGGATGATCGCGTGCCGCGTGGGAATCACCGAGCCCACCGTCGCGCCGCGGCCCCAGTGCACGTCCGGCATCGCGGCGACCCACGGATGCACGATGGGCAGGCTCGCGACGTTCTGTAGCTGCGTGCGCGCGACGTCCTCCACCGGCACGCCGCGGGTCCACATCTTCACCGGCACGTGCGTCCCGGACATCTCTTCGTAGGCGCGCTCCGTCATGTCGCTGCATAACCTGGATCCGCGCGTGCGCGACTGAAGCGCGCAGGCGCACAGCGCGCGCGCCCGGCACGCGACCTCCGACCGTGCGCTCGCTGACAGGGTCGGCACAAGGTGGCACGGCTGTCTGCGCGAAATCGCATGGGAATCGGCGGGAACGCGGCTTGCTCTAGGGGCCTGCGGAGGTTTCATGCGCCGCAGCCGTCACGCGCTTCTTTCTTGGGTCTTCGCCCTCGCCACCATCGGGGCTTGTTCGTCCAGTGACGACGCCGACGGCGCCCACTCCAACACGGCCACCGGCAAGGACACGGGGGCCGAAGGTTCGACGTCCACCGACTACGGCGGACGCGGGAGCAGCGCGACACCTTCGCCCGTCGCTTCGGACGACGGCGACGAGAGCGTCGCGGGCTCGCGCGGAGGCGACGTCCCGCGCGACCCGAGCAGCGAAGTGGCTGCGCCGCAGGGCGGCACCGGGCAGGCCGGTACGCTCACCGCCGGCGTCTGGGACGACAACCGCAATTTCGATCACTTCGTGCGCTTTCGCGACGCCACCGCGCAGACGCTCGGCTCGGATGCGCTGACCTTCACGCGCGAGGAGGTCGACGCCGCCAAGGCTGCCTTCGCCGGTCCGCGCGCGGCGCGCCAGAAGCTCGACCTCGCGCTCGTGGTCGACACCACCGGCAGCATGGGCGACGAGCTGCGCTACCTGCAGACGGAGCTTATCGCCATCTCGCGCACGATGCAGGAGAAGTACCCGGCCGCCGAGCAGCGCTGGGCGCTCGTGTTCTACCGCGACCAAGGCGACGAGTACGTGACGCGCGTGTTCGACTTTCAGACCGACGTCGAGCAGGTGCGTACCCAGCTCGCGGCGCAGAGCGCGGCCGGAGGCGGCGACTTCCCGGAGGCGCCCGATGCCGCGTTCGCCGCGCTCGACCAGCTCGCCTGGCGCAGCGACGCGGCCGTGGCGCGCGTGGCGTTCTGGGTGGCCGACGCCCCGCACCACGCCCAGCGAGTGGCCGCGCTGCAGGCGTCGATTCGCGACGCGAGGAAGCGCGACGTGCACGTGTACCCGGTCGCGTCGAGCGGCGTCGACGAGCTGACCGAGCTGTCGATGCGCAGCGCCGCGCAGCTGACGGGCGGTCGCTACCTGTTCCTCACCGATGACTCGGGCGTCGGCAACGCGCACAAGGAGCCGACCATCCCCTGCTACTTCGTCACCCGCCTCGACCGCGCGATCCTGCGCATGGTCGACGCCGAGCTGACCGGCACCGTCACCGCGCCCACGGCGGCCGAGATCATCCGCAGCTCGGGCAACGTGCAGGACGGCGTCTGCACGATCGCGGGCGGGCAGCAGGTGTCTGCCTTCTGAGCCCTGCTATCGGGCCGCGGTGACCTGCGCACCGGTCGGCGCGGGGACGCCTGCGGGGGTGGGTGCAGCGGGCGCGCTCGCCACCACTCCGTCCTCGCCCACCGGCTTCCAGTAGTCCTCGAGCTTCAGCTCTTTCAGCGCCTGCGTCAGGAAGCGCGGCTCGATCCAGGCATCGACGGACACGTCCTGCTTGATCAGGCCGAAGCGCTTGGCTTCCTGCACCTGCTTCTTGTACTGCGAGCGCACGTACGCATCGAGCAGCGGGCTCGCAAACACCTTGAGCGACTGACCCTGCCAGTCTTCGCGATAGTCCGCGTAGCGAACACCGGACTTGGTCCAGAGCTGATAGACCGGGTTGGGGTTTTGGTCGTGGTCCGACATCCACTTGGCGGCCTTGACCAGCGTGTTCACCACGCGCTGGGTGGTGGCCGGGTACTTCTGGATGAAGTCTTCGGCGCCGACGAACGACGCGTGGCGCAAGAAGCGCGGGTCGCCCGCGGTGCGGTACACGATCTTCACCGCGCCCTGATCGCGCAGGCCAATCAGATCCGAGCCGCCGAACGAGCCGTCGATGTCGCCGGTCACCAGCGCGGCGCGGTAGGAGGCGTTGTCCATGTTGATGAACTTGACGTCCTTCTCCGTCATCCCGTTCGCCTCGAGGATCTTGTTCGCGGCGAGCTGGTTGTTGGTGCCCTTGAACAGCGCGATGCGCTTGCCCTTGATGTCCTTCACGCTGGTGATCTTCGAGTCGGACGGCACCACCAGGTAGAGGTTGCTGCGGATGCCGGTGGCCGCGAGGATGCGCGTCTTGAGGCCGCCAGACTTGCCGATCACCGAGGGCAGGTCGCCGAGCAGCGAGAAGTCGGCGAGCTTGTTGGCGTACAGCTCGTTCACGGCCGGGCCCGCGCCGCGCAGGAAGTTCCAGGTGACCTTGATGCCGTCTTTTTTGAACTCCTCCTCAAGCATGCCCTTGAGGTGCATGATCGACGCGGAATTGCCGCCCACCACGGGGCGGTTGCCGATGCCGACGCCGGGGTAGGCGATACGGATCACCGCGGGCTTATCCTCCGCTGCAGCGCGGCCCGCGCCCAGCGTGCCACACGTCAGCGCCATCAACGCGCCCAACAGGGCGGTCTTCGACATCTTCATTGCTGAACTCCTTCTCGTCTTCGCGCGGCAGGAGGCGCTCGCGCCGGCCGGCAATGTATCGCCGGTCGATACGACTGTCCACTATGATAGAATGGTGTCCCGCCATGGCCGAAGGGCGTCGGGGCGCTGTGACGTGGCTGTGACCGAGCGCGCGCCTGCGCCGCGGAGGATGAACGCGGCGCAGGGCGCGACGCGCTCAGCTCACTTCTGGAACTGCTTGAGGAAGTCCCAGCCCATCACGGCCACGTTGAGGCCGGTGTCGTTGGTGTAGAGCAGGTGCCCGCCGAGGTACTGCGAGGCCGCGCTCACGGTGCAGAACACGACCTTCACGCCCTCGTCGCACTCGTCCCACTGGACGCAGGTCGACTCCTTGGCCGTGGTGGGGCAGGGCGCCATCGGGATGGCGTACGGGTCGGTCGCGTCGGGGCCGCCGTCCTTGGGCGGGTTCTTGAAGCAGAACGGCAGCGGGCTGCTGTTCGCGCCGCCGAACGTGGCCAGCGGCGTGGGCCCGCGCTTGCAGTTGTTCTGCTTCGCCACCGCCTCGGTGCCCTTGCGGTCGTTGGGGTACGAGGTGAGCGTGTCGGTCTCCGAGTGGAAGGAGATGAGCGGGATCGGCCGCGCAATCTTGGGACAGGCGGTGGAGAGCGTGGCGATCGACACCATGCCGCGCCAGCGCTCGGCGTCTGCGCACGCGGTGGCGAAGGTCATCATGCCGCCCATCGAGATGCCGGTGACGTACACGCGCTCCGGATCGATGGTGGCCATCTTCTCGACCTTGTCGGCGACGTCGTTGAGGTACGGGATGTCAGTCTGCTGACTCCAGGAGTTGTTGAGGCCCTGCGGCGTGGCCACCACGACGTTGTCGCCCTGAATCGCGCGCCGCCAGCCGGAGCCGTAGCCCTTGGGGCGGTTGGCGGAGAACGAGCTCTTGCCGATGTGCACCTCGGAAGACTCACTCAGGCCGTGGTTGTCGACGATCAGCGTCGCGGGCTTGCTCGGGTCGAAGCTCGGCGGTGCATACACGTAGAACTTCCGTTGCTTACCTCCCAGCGAGTACTCGCACAGGCGGTCGTCGCCCGGCTGGAGCGGCGCGGTACACGCGCTCGCGCCCGCCTGCAGCGCGGATGGACCGGGCGCGCTGGAGGTGTCGCTGGATGGTTCCCGCGCCGCTGCGGATTCACCAGAGGCAGTGGGGAGGTCGTCCGTGGCGTCGTTGCACGAAGTGGCCATCAGAAGACAAGACGCGCTCAGCCAGGGTAAGGCGAGCGCGCGCACGCGCGAAGCTGCAGACATTCTAAGCCTCCAAGTGGAATAGGTGTGACTTCAAACTGACCCGTGCGAGGGCCACACTCGGCTGAAGTAAGACTCCGCAGCGAACTATGTCAAGCGAGTTGACATGCTTCAGTGACGCCTCAGGGCGCGGCTTGCCTGCACGAGTCACCCGCGCTCGCTGCCCGCGTCAGCCCGGCCGAGCGCGCCGGCGCCCGCACCAGGGCACGGTATCTGTGCGCTGTCAGTGCGCTCGGTTCCGGCGCGGCTCAGCTGCGCTGCGCGGCGCGGAGCGTCTGGTTCTGCGCGCGGCGCTGCGCGGCGTTGGCGTAGAAGTGGTGACGGCGCAGGGGACCGCCGCTGCGCACGAATGCGATGTCGAGCTGCGACATCGCGCCGTCGAGCGGCCGATACGCGAGGTCGCAGACGTCGTAGGCGCTGAAGCTCCGCTCGGCCATGAAGGCGAGCACGTCGGCGAGCACGGGACCGCCGGCGAAGAACTCCAGCAGCGAGACCTCCAGCAGCACCAGCTCCGTCTCGCGCAGCACCCGCGTCGCGCCGCGCAGCACGTCGAGCTCTGCGCCCTGCACGTCGATCTTGATCAAGTAAGGTCCGGTCGCGCCGCGCGCTGCGCACACGTCGTCGAGCGTGACCGTGGGTACCTTGCGCGGATGACCGTTGACGTCCGAGTCCTCGCGCTCGAGGTAGGCGGAAGAGCCCACCAGGTCCGGGTGCACGTTCAAGGTCAGCTCGCCGCGCTCGGCGCTGGCGGCGGCCAGCTCGTAGCTCGCGCCGGGACGCTCGCGCACGATGCGCTCGAGCGTGGCCTGATACTCGACCAGCGGCTCGAACAGCAAGAGGCGCGCGTCGGGGAAGGTGTCGTACAGCGCGGGCGTGCCGTCGGCGACCCCGACGTCGAGCACGGTTGCAGGCGCGAGCCCGAGCGCGCGCGCATGGCGCAGCACGCCCCGCTGCGTGTCGCGCCGCACGGGGGCCGCTCTCGATTCGGGATGGCGCGTGAGCTGGTAGCCGGCGCTGCGCAGTACGCGCTGCACGGCCTGCTTGAGCGTGGCGACGGTCGACATGACCCGCATGGTCCCGCTCGCCGTCGGGGCCCTCAAGATTTCGGCGCGCCTCGGCTCCGTGCGCAGGAGGCGCTACCATCGACGCATGACCGCGCTCTCCACGTTTCCCATCACGCGCAAGTGGCCCGCCCAGCATCCGGACCGGCTGCAGCTCTACTCGCTGCCCACGCCCAACGGCGTCAAGGCTTCCATCATGCTCGAGGAGATTGGCCTGCCGTACGAGCCGCACCTGGTGAAGTTCGACGACGACGATCAGAAGTCGCCGGCGTTCCTGTCCATCAATCCGAACGGGAAGATCCCCGCCATCCTCGACCCCGACGGACCGGGCGGCAAGCCGCTGCCGCTGTTCGAGTCCGGCGCCATCCTGATCTATCTCGCCGAAAAGACCGGCAAGCTGCTGCCGAAGGACCCGGGCGGCCGTCACCAGGCCATCCAGTGGCTGATGTTCCAGATGGCGGGCGTGGGCCCGATGTTCGGGCAGGTGGGCTTCTTTCACAAGTTCGCCGGCAAAGACTGGGAAGACAAGCGCCCGCGCGACCGCTACGTCGCCGAGACGCGTCGCTTGCTCGGCGTGCTCGACGCGCAGCTCGCGACGCGCACGTGGCTGCTGGGCGACGACTACTCCATCGCCGACGTCGCGACCTTCCCCTGGGTGCGCAACCTGATCGGCTTCTACGACGCGCGCGAGCTGGTCGGCTTCAGCGACTTTGGGAACGTGCAGCGCGCGCTCGACCTGTTCGTGGAGCGCCCCGCGGTACAGCGCGGGCTCACCATCCCGAACGCCACCCACGCGGCGCCCAAGGCTCAGTAGCCGCCGGGCGCGAGGCTGCGGCTGTGCAGCGACATGCGGCGCGTCGGGCCGCTCGGCAGCGGCGGCATGCTCATGCGCGCGTGCGTGACCTCGATCAGCGGCAAGGTGCAGCGCACGGTGGTGCCCTCGCCGGGCGTGGTGTCGAGCTGGATGTTGCCGGAGAGTGCCTCGCAGGCGGCGCGCAGCGCGCTCATGCCCACGCCGCGTCCGGAGGTCTTGGTCACCTTGGCGCGCGTGGTGAAGCCGTCCGAGAACAGCGCGTCGATCAGCGCGTCGCGCGTGCCGGCGGGCATGCCGCGCAGGCGCGCCTTCTTCTCCACCGCGTCGAAGTCCACGCCGGCGCCGTCGTCGGCCAGCTCGAAGACCACCGCGTTGGGCGGCGCGCCCGTGATCGAGAGGCGGAGGTTGCCGACGCGCGTCTTGCCGGCGGCGGCGCGCTGCTCGGGCGTCTCGATGCCGTGGTCGATGGCGTTGCGCACCGCGTGCACGGCCGCCGCGAACAGCGGCTGAAAGCGCTCCGGCGGCAGGCGCACGCCGTTGTCGGTGACGTGCACTTCGACTTCCTTGCCGAGGTCGCTGGCCAGCCGCTTGGCCTGGCTGGCCAGCCGCTTGAGCGGCGCGACCGCCGGCTCCAGCCGCCATGACTCGAGCAGGTGCACGATCTCCTTGTAGTCCACGCGCTGGCGCAGCGCGCCCAGCACCAGCTGCAGGTCGCTCTCGCCCACCTCGTAGATGTCGTGCGCGTTGTGCACGTACTCTTCCGTGCGGGCCATGCTCTCCTGCCAGCGGCGCGCGAGCCCGTCGGCGTCTGCATCGCTGAGCGTCTCGTCGCCGTCGAGCCGGTTCTCCAGCTCGTGCGCGAGCTCGGCCACGGTGATGAAGCCGAAGATGGCGCAGTTGCCCTTGAGCGTGTGCAGCGCGCGCCGACGCACGGTCGCGTCGTCGGACCCGACCACCTGCGCGACCAGCCCCTCGCACTCCCGCACCATCTGCCCGAAGCCGCGCTTGTCGCGCAAGAGGTGCGCGATGATCCGCTGCTCCTCGCGCGCCAGCTGCTCGGCGCGGCGGGCTTCGATCTGCGCAGTCACGTCGCGCACCGCGAGCACCATGCCGATGGTGCGCTCGCCCTCGCGCGCGGGCTGAAAGTCGAGATCGTAGGTGTGCCCGTCCTTGACGATGCGGTTGAGCATCTGGTCGACGCACAGCTCGAACGGCAGCACGTCCTCGACCAGCTGCTCGTAGCCGATGCGGAACTGCGCGGCGCCCGCGGGGTCGTCGGCGAACAGGTACTCCCACACCGTCACGTACGGGACGGGCTCGCCGAACCAGCGCACCACGCTCCGGGAGCGCTCGGGCAGGAGCCGGCCGTCGAGGCCCACGCTGAGCATGCCGTCGCTCATGCTGTCGAGCACGCGCTGCAGCGCCACCTCGCGGTGATGCAGCGCCTCGGTCCGCTCCCCCACCAGCGCCTCGAGGTGCGTGTTGACGTGCTCGACGTTCTGCTTGAGTCGGCTCAGCTCGCGGTGCTCGTCCCGCAAGGTGGCAACGCTTGCGCGGATGCGCATGGCCGCGAACGCGCACAGGCAGAGGCCGAACAGCGACACCAGCGCCGACACGATGCGCGCACCGAGCGCGGCGCGGCTCGCGTCGTCGATGGTGCGCTGCGCGAGCGCCGCGGCGTCCGTGCGCAGGCGCTCCACCCGCGCGGACAGGGCACGAGCGCGCGCATCGGCGCGCGCGCGGATGCCGCTCGCGCGCACGGTCTCGTCGAGCACGCTCTGGCGCAGCCGCAGGAGCGCGTCGTCGCGCGCGGCGTCGGCGATGCGGGGAAAGAGCGCGTCGAAGCGCGCGGCCAGCGCCGAGAGACGCTTGCCCTCGGCGCTGCTGCCCAGCCGCGCGCGCAGCGACGCGAGCAGCCGCTCCACGTGCGCGCGGTTCTGTGCGACCTCGTTGGCCATCACGGCGTTGAGCGCATCGCCACTCGGTGCCAGCGCGATCTTGCCGGACAGCCAGCCGAGCGTGAGCGCGCCGTCCACCAGCTCCGCCATCTCGTCGAGGCTCGCGCGGGTGCCGCCCACCGTCACCTGTCGCACCGGACCGGGCGGCGGCTTGTGGGTCTTGTCCATCACCTCCGCGATCCGGCGCAGGGTGACGATGTAGTCGAGCCGCAGCACGCCGGCGATCGCCTGCGCCGACTCGATCAGGCCGCGCAGCTCGCCATCGACCGCGCTCAGCTGGGCCTCGAACGCGACCTTGGACTCCAGCCGGCGCGCGACCGACGCGAGCAGCTCGGCGTCGGAGGCGAGGAACACGTCGAGCTGTCCGTGCAGCTCGCGCAGGGCGGCGCGCGACTCGGCGGGGAGGTCTCCGTCGGCCAGCGCCATGCCGGTCTGCACCGCGCGCTCGGCGTCGCGCAGGCTGGTCTCGATGCTGGTGCGCGCGCGTAGCGCTTCGAGCTCGCTGGCGCTCGCGCTGGCGGCGAGCTGCGCCTGACGGCGAAACGCGGTGCCGAGCGCCGCGTCGAGCTGATGCAGCCCGCGCTGCACCGGCAAGGTCAGCTCGGTGAGCCGCTCCTGCGCGCCCACCAGCTCGCGCTGCACGAAATACAGGCTCGCGACCAGGGTCAGGAACAGACCGAGGCCGGCGATGCCGAGCAGCTTGAGGTTGCCCTCGATGGTCCCGCTCTGCGCGAAGCGGGCGAGCCGGCTCGGGCGCGTGCGGGTGGGCGGCGGCTGCATGCTCATTGCTTCGCCACCGCCGCCTTCAGGTCGCTCCAGCTGGTCAGGCTCGCGAAGCGGCCGTGGTGGACCACCGTGGGCCACACGCGGTCGCTGAGCTGATGGCGCTCCTTCGAGAGCGCGGCCGGGGCGTCGAGGCCGAGGTCGAGCGGGGCGCCGCGCTCCAGCGCGTCGATCAGCGCGTCGCCGCTCGCGTTCGCGCCCGCCTGCTCGAGCGCGGCGACGAACGCCTTGGCGGCGATGAAGCCCTCCAGCGACACGAACCCCAGGTCGTCGCCCTTCACCCGTGCGCGATACTCCTTCACCACCGGCAGATCGCTGTCGAGCGCGGGCACCACCTGCGTCACCACCACGTCCTCGGCGCTGCTCCCGAGCTCGCGGCGAAGCTGGTCGCCGAGCACGAAGCTCACGTTGACGAACAGCGCCTTAACCCCGTGGTGCTTGGCCAGCTTGATGAACTTCGCGCACGGCTTGTACGCGCCCACCATCACCACCGCGCGCGGATGCACCGCGGGATCGAGGATGCGCGACAGGCCTGCCTCCACGTCGACCGTGTTGCGCGGATAGCGTCCGTGCGGGAGCCGGTCGGCGGCGACGAAGCCACGCGCGCGCAGCGCGGCCACGGCGCCCTGATGGCCGGCGTCGCCGTAGGCGTCGTTCTGCGTGAAGAACGCAATCTCGTCGGGCGACAGGCCCAGCTCGTCGATCAGCCCGCGCACGATCTCGGCGGTCTCCTGCGCGTAGCTCGCGCGGAAGTTGACCACGTAGCGGTCGGGCGGATCCTTGCGCAGGAGCGCCGCGCCGGTGAACGCAGCGAACAGCGGCACGCGCTTCTCGTTGGCGATCGGCACCGCCACCGCCGCAGTGGGCGTACCGGGATTGCCGAGCACCGCGAACACGTGCTCGTCGTCGATCAGCTTGCGCATGTTGGGCCCGGTCTTGCTGGGCTCGTAGGCGTCGTCGAGCGTGACCAGCGAGAGCCTCCGGCCGTGCACGCCGCCGTGCTCGTTGATCATGCCGAAGTAGGCTTCGATGCCGGTCTGCACGCCGCGACCCAGCTGCTCGACCGGTCCGCTCAGCGGCGCGGACATGCCCACGCGCAGCTCCCCGGGCTCGGCGCCGGCAGGCGCGACGAGGAGCCCGAGTGCGGCGACTGCGGCTCCCAGGCAAGTGGTACGAAAGCTGCCCATCCAGGAAAGTATCGATCCGGCAGCAGGCAACCTCCGCCTGCAAACGCTCGCGCCGAAGGCGTTCGCGCGGACGATGTACGCGCCGCGCCCCGGGTGTGCCGCCCTCTGGGCGTGAAGCCGGATTGCGGGGGGACGCGCGGGGGGTACGAACAGGACGTGGCTCCGGCGCGTGTGTTTCTGCTGTCTCCCGCCCGCAGTGCGGGTCCGCGCGCTGCGGCGCTGGTGGCGGGTGGGAGCGACCTGGGGCAGCAGCTGCAGTCGCCCGAGGGCGCAGCGCTGGGCGACGTGTTCGCGTTCCTCAGCAGCCTGTACTTCCGCGGCAAGCTCGCCTACGCCACCCGCTTCGGTAGCGCGGGCCTGGGTGCCCCGGGTGCGCTGATCATCACGCCGGGCCATGGCCTGTGTCGGCCCAGCACCCGCATCCGCGCGGCGGACCTGGCGGCGCTCGGCGGCATCGACGCGGCGGTCGACAACCCCGCGTTCGTGGCGCCGCTGGTGCGCGACGCCGAGCGGCTGGTCGCCACGGTCCCGGCCGAGACGGAGGTCGTGCTGCTCGGCAGCATCGCCACGGCCAAGTACGTCGACCCGCTGCGCGGCGTGCTCGGCGCGCGGCTCATGTTCCCGCGCGAGTTCGTGGGCCGCGGCGACATGAGCCGCGGCGGCCTGCTCCTGCGCGCCGCGCGCACGGGCGAGGAGCTTGCGTACGCGCCGGTGCCCGCCGATGCAGGCGCGCGAAAAGGGAAGCGGGCGCGGCGGATCGCCGAGCTGTAGCCGCGGCTACGCCTGCTTCTGATCGCGCGCGCCCGACGCCTCGATCAGCGCGTTGACCATCCCCGCGACCGGCACGAAGTGCTGCACCGCGCCGAGCGCCTCGGCGGCTGCCGGCATGCCCCACACCGCGCAGTCTTCCTTTGCCTGCGCGAACGTGCCGGCGCCCTGCGCGCGCATCGCGAGCAGACCCTTTGCGCCGTCTGCGCCCATGCCGGTGAGCAGACAGCCCACCGCGTTGCTGCCCACCGAGCGCGCCAGCGACTCGAACATCACGTCCACCGAAGGCACGTGCCCCGACACCGCGGCGCCCGGCACCAGCCGCACGCGGTACTCGCCGCCCACGCGCTGCACCTCGATGTGCGCCTGACCTCCCGGCGCCACCAGCACGTGACCGCGCAGCACGCGGTCGCCATCTCTGGCCTCCGCCACGCGCACCTGACACTGCGCGTTCAGCCGCTCGGCGAAGTCGCGCGTGAAGCCCGCTGGCATGTGCTGCACCAGCACGATGCCCGGCGTGTAGGCGGGGAACTGCGGCAGCAGCCGGCCCAGCGCCGCCACGCCGCCGGTCGACGCCCCGATGCCGATGACCCTGTCCGTGGTGCGACCGAGGGTCGCGCCCGCGACCGCGTCCAGCTTGCCGGGCGTGGTCTTCTTCACGCGCGGCGTGGTGCGCGCCGCGGCTTTGACCTTGGCGATCAGCTGCGCGGTCAGCTTTGCGAGGCCGTCGGCGACGTTCTGCGCAGGCTTGAGCACCACGTCCACGGCGCCCGCGTCGCGCGCGCGCTGCGCCAGCTCCGAGCCTGGCGTCACCAGCGAGCTGAACACCACGGTGGGTGTGGGCAGTACCGTCATGTACTTGCGCAGGAAGCTGATGCCGTCCATGCGCGGCATCTCCACGTCGAGCGTGACCACGTCCGGCCGCAGCTTCACCAGCATGTCGCGTGCTTCGTACGGGTTGCGGGCGGTGCCCACCACCTCCAGCTCCGGGTCCTTGGCGAACGCGCGCTCCAGCAGGCTGCGGACCAGCGCCGAGTCGTCCACGATCAGGATGCGCACGTGTCCGCCGGGCTTCATCGCGCACCCCGCGTGAAGACGGCGGGCGCCACCGCGGTCCAGCGCGTCTGCATGTCGGTCATCGGCTCGGTCAGGCTGGTGACCAGGAAGCCGCGCGGCTCGATGGCCTCGAAGCAGGCCTCGAGGATCTGCCGGCGCACGTCGGGCTCGAAGTAATAGAGGACGTTGCGCAGGAAAATGACGTGGAACCGGTGCTCGAACGGCCAGGGGCGCTGCAGCAGGTTGAGGCGACGGAACGTGCACAGCTTGCGCACGTCGTCGTGGACCTTGTACTGGTTCACGCCGGCCGCCGCGAACCAGCGCGCGCGTCGCTCGGCGCTGATCGTGCCCAGCGCGTCGCCGCGGTAGATGCCCTGCTCGGCGGTGCGCAGCGCGCGCTCGCTCAGGTCGGTGCCGAGGATGCGCGCGCGGGTCGCGTCGGCGCCCAGCTCCTCGCGCAGCAGGATGCCGATGCTGTGCGCCTCTTCGCCGGTGGACGACGCCGCGGACCAGATGCGCAGCGGCTCGACCCCCACGAAGCTGGGCAGCACCCGCGTGCGCAGGAACTCGAACGACTCCTGCTCGCGGAAGAAGAACGTGTAGTTGGTCGAGACCGCGTCGGCGAGCTTGCGGGTGAGCGCGCGGTCGCCGGCTGCGATGCGTGCCTGCAGCGCGTCGGTGTTCAGGTTCACGTCGCGGCAGAAGCTCTCGAGCCGCACCTCCAGCACGCCGGTCTGCTCGTCCGAGAACGAGATGCCGCACTGCTGCCGCGACCAGTCGCGCAGCCAGCCCACGGCGCGCGCGCGGCTCTCCGGCGTGGTGGGCACGGCGCCGGACTGCGGCGGGTGCGAGCGCCGGGTGAGCGGCGCGGGCATGGAGGTGCGCGCCTGCATCGCGATCGACCCGCGCAGCGGCAGCGAGCTGCGCGGCGGGCCGGACGGGCGGCGCGGCGTCATGGTGGGATGCGCGGGAAGCGAAGGGCGCACGCTCCGCGACGCGCGCGAGGCGATGATGGCGGGCGAGATCAGCGACGGCCGCGCCGTCGAGCCGCGCGGCGGCGGGATGACCAGCTGCGTGCGCACCGGCTGCGGCGTGCGCGCAGGCAGCAGGCTGCGCGTCGTCGGCACGGCGCGCCGTCCGGTGGGCGCGGCCGGCCAGGACGACCTGCGGGATTTGCGCTCGTCAGACAGGCAGGCGCTCACAGTCCAGCGCGAGGGCCACGTCTCCGGAGCGGAGCATCCCGCAGCCCGCCGCTGCGCGCACGTTCGCCAGCGGGCCACGCATGGGCTTGAGCATCACCGGCTGGTTGCCGAGCAGCGCGTCGACCGGCAGCGCCACGCTGCCCCGCGAGTTCTGTACCACCACCACGACCTTTCCCTCCACCTGCTCGTCGCGATCGTTGGCGGGCTCGCCGTAGAAGCGGTGCAGCCAGAGCAGCGGGATCAGCCGGTCCCGCACGCGCAGGGTGGTCGACTCGTCCGCGGAGTTGCGCGAGAGCTGCTGGCGCTCGACCTTGAACACCTCGGACACCTTCTCGATGGGCAGCGCGAACAGCCGCTCGCGCGCGCGCACCACCATCGCCTCGACGAACGCGAGCGTGAGCGGCACCGTCATGTGCACTGCCGAGCCGCGGCCCTCCTTGGACTCGATGTGCACGCGCCCGCGCAGGCCCTCGATGGTGGTCTTGAGCACGTCCATGCCCACGCCGCGCCCGGACAGCTCGCTCACTTCCTGCTTCGTGGAGAAGCCCGGCAAGAAGACCAGGTTGAGCAGCTCCTGGTCGTCGAGCTGCGTGCGCTCGTCGAGCAGGCCGCGCTCCAGCGCCTTTTGCCGGATGCGCGCGCGGTCGAGGCCGCGGCCGTCGTCGCGCACCTGCACGTTGACCTCGCCGCCCTGGTGCGAGGCTTCCAGCACCAGCTGGCCCACCGGGTTCTTGCCGCGCGCGCGGCGCTCGTCGGGCAGCTCGATGCCGTGGTCGACGGCGTTGCGCACGATGTGCACCAGCGGATCGTGCAGGCTGTCGACCATCACCTTGTCGATCTCGGTGTCCTCGCCCATCAGCACCAGCTCGACCTGCTTGCCGGTGCGCCGCGCGGTGTCGCGGACCACGCGCTGCATGCGGTTGAACACGCCCGCCACCGGCACCAGGCGCATGGCCGAGACCTCGTTCTGCAGCTCGCGGATCAGCACCTCCAGCTTGTGCGCGGCGGCCGAGAAGCCCTCCAGCTCCAGCTGCTCCAGCTCCGGGTGGTGCGTGACCGCGCCCGAGGCGAGCGCGATCTCGCTCGCCAGGTCGAGCACCAGCGAGAGCTTGCGCGCATCGATGCGCAGGAAATCTCCGTCGCTGCGCGCGCGCTTGCTCGGCGCCGCTTCGGGCGTCGGCGCGGCGTCGGGAGAGGGCGTCGGCGCGCTGAACGCGGCCGGCGGCAGGGCAGTCACCGCGGCCGGTGGGCGCGCGGTGATGGCGGGATGCTGCGCGGACATCGCCGCCAGCTCGCGCAGCGCGATCTGCGGCAACAGCGGAGCCGGTGCGAAATTCGGCGCGGGCTCCGAATCATCGGCGATCTCCATGTCGCCGAGCGATGGCGGAGGCGGCGCGACCAGCGCGATGTCCAGCTCCTCCAGCGCCTCGCGACACAGCGCCGCGAGCGCGAAGTCCTGACGCCCGGCGCCGCCTGCCAGCCAGTGTCGCTCCAGCTGCGTCACCTCCTGCGCCAGGCTCGCGAGCGGTCCGTCGAGCTCCGCCTTGGTGGCCTTACTCTCTTGCAGCAGCCGGTCGATGATGCCGAGCGCGTCCACCAGCGCGAAGTAGCCGAGCCGCAGCGCGGGCGGCGTGAGGTCCGCGATCAGCGCGGCCACCACCTGAGCGTCGACGTCGCCGGCCGCGATCCGCGTGGCGGTCAGCTCCGCGAACAGGCGCGGCAGCTCCTCGCGGCACTCGGCCAGGAAGAACTCCACCGCGTCGTCGAGCTCCTGCGCGCCGTCCGGAGCGGGCGCGGGGAGGGTAGGCGTTCCGAGCCGCAGCGGCTCCGACTCGACGTCGGTCCAGATCAGGATCTCGCCCCGGGAGGCGCCCACCTCCACCTGCTTCTTGCCGTGCGCGCGCGTGAACTCGTGGATGCGCCCGACCAGCACCGAGGCGCCCGCGTCGGGCAGGTCGCGGCGCTCGTGACCGGCCAGCTCCACCATCACCTTGAGCCGGTCGACCACCTGCAGCATCACCTCGGTCATGGTCGCGTCGACCGTGACCACGCGCTCGCGCGCCATCCCCACCATGTCTTCGGCGGCGTGCGCGAGCGCCTCGATGGAGAGCAGCCCGAGCAACGCCGAGTTGCCCTTGACCGTGTGCAGCGCGCGATAGAGCCGGTTGATCTCCTCGACGTCGTCGGGCCGCCGCTCCAGCGAGAGCAAGCTGCTCTCGATGTCGCGCAGGGCCTCGTCGGCGTCCATCGCGTAGGTGCGGAAGCTTTCGTCCTCGTCCGACATACGGACTCAGAAGCCGTGGAACCCGCGCTCGTCCGCGTCGAGCGGCAGCACCGTGCGCGGGTCCTGTCCGCCGCCAGTGCCGCCTGCCGCCCGCGCGAGCGGCGCCTGCGGCGGGCGCGCGTTGTCGTTCTGGCCGGGCTGGCCCGCGAGCGCGCCGAGCTGGCCGCGCGCCTGCAGGAACTGCGCAATCTGCTCCAGCAGCTCGCTGCTGACGCCGGCCGGGAGCCCCGCGGCGCCGCGCGCGGCGACCGCGAGCTTGTAGCTGTCGAGGCGCTGACGCAGCACCTCCATCTGCCTGCCCATCTCTTCCGCGGCGGCGGCGACCTCGTTGCTCTGCTGGCTGCCCGCCTGCGCGTTCTCGGTGACGTGGCCGATCGAGTCCGTGACCTGGCCGATGGTGCGCGACTGCTCGTCGCTGGCGGTGGCGATCTCGCCCGCGAGATCCACGACCTTGGCCACGTTGCCGATGATCTCGTCGAGTGCGCCGCCGGTGCGCTCGGCGATCTTCACGCCCTGCGCCACCTTCTCCACCGAGTCTTCGATCAGCTGCGCGGTCTCCTTGGCGGCCTTGGCGCTGCGCTCGGCCAGGTTGCGGACCTCCTGCGCCACCACCGCAAAGCCCTTGCCGTGACGGCCCGCGCGCGCGGCCTCCACCGCTGCGTTGAGCGCGAGCAGGTTGGTCTGGAACGCGATCTCGTCGATGACCTTGATGATCTTCGCGATCTGCTGGGCGGAGGCGTTGATGTCGTTCATCGCCACGCTCATGTCGCGCATGCGCGACTGCCCGTCCTGCGCCGCGCTGGAGGTCTGCGTGACCAGCTGGTTGGCCATGGCGGCGTTCTCGGCGTTGGCGCGCACCATCTCGGCCGCCTTGCCCAGCGACCCTGCCGACTGCTCGGCGGCGTTGCTCAGCTCCACCGCGCTGGCCGACATCATCTGGCTGGTGGTGCGCAGCTCGCTCGACGCCTGACCAATCTGCTCGACCGCGCTCTTGACCTGCCGCAGCGAATCGGAGAGCGAGTCGAGCAGCCGGTTCATGCCCTCGGCCACTTGCCGCACGAAGCCCTGGTAGCGGCTCAGATCGAGCCGCCGGGTCAGGTCGCCTTCGACCGCGCCCTTGAGCACGTTCTCCACCTCGCTCTGCGCGGCGATCTGGTCGGTCTTGTCGAGCCACTCGGCCGAGTAGCCGATCATGCTGCCGGTGTCGTCGCGCGCCGGCACCAGCACCTGGTCGATCAGCCTGCCGCCCAGGCTGATGCGCGAGCGCAGCGGCTCGTTCAGATCTTCCAGCGCGCGACGGTGCTTGACCATGTCGCGGTCCAGCAGCTCGAACGAGCTGCCCACCACCTGATCGGCGCTGAAGCGCGGCACGTCGCGGCGGAGGTCCGCCTCGAAGCGCGTGAGGAACTGCTTCATCGCCTCGTTGACGTAGAGGATCTGCAGCTTCTGATCGAGCGTGAGGATGGGCGTGGTGGCGCCGTCCAGGGCGCTGCGCGAGCGCTGCGTCTGCAGCATGATGCGCTCGCGCTCGGCGCCCACGAGCTGCTGCGTCTTCTGCCTCTCCGTGGTCAGGTCGGTCGCGTACTTGATCACCTTGTACGGCTTGCCGTTCGAGTCGTGGATGGGGATGTACGAAGCCTGGATGTACACCTCGCGCCCGCCCTTGCCGAGCCGTCGAAATTCCGCGGTCTGGGTCTCGCCCTGACGCAGGCGCTGCCAGAATTCCTTGTAGCTCGCGCTGTCGGCGTAGACCGGCTCGAGGAACAGCCGGTGCTTGAGCCCGATTACCTCGCTCCGGTCGTACCCCACCGTCTTGAGGAAGTTGTCGTTGGCGTCGAGCACGTTGCCCTCCATGTCGAACTCGATCACCGCCATCGAGCGAGAGATGCCTTCGAGCTGACGACTGACGTCCTCGAACCTCTCTGCGCGGGGAGCGCCGACCTGGCTGCCGGTCTTGCCGTGCGCGGAGGGCGTCTTCTTCTGTGCGGGCTTGCGGCCACTCTTTTGCTGCGTCTGGGCCATGCTCTTCCCTCGTCTACGAGACCTGCGTGACCGCGCGCGCATCGCTCTGCGCGGCGGGATGTCCCTCGAGTGAAGGCAGCTGGGTGTCCAGCAGCGCGTTCACGTCGAGGATGAAGCACACGTGCTGCTCACGCTTGCCCAGGCCCTTGACCATCGGCTTGCGGCGCTGGTTCTGCGAGCGCGCGGCGGGCTCGATGTCGGCCGGTGCGATCTCCACCACCTCCGAGACACCGTCCACCACCAGCCCGGTGAGCGTCTCCTCCAGCTCCAGCACCACCACGACGGTGCGATCGGTGTAGCTGGTCTCGGAGAGACCGAAGCGCGCGCGCACGTCCAGCAGCGGGATCACCTTGCCGCGCAGGTTGATGACGCCGCGGATGTACTCCGGCACGTCGGGCATCGCGTAGATCTTCTGCAGCCGCACGATCTCCGTCACGTGCAGCACCGGCACGGCGTACTCCTCGTCGGCCACGTGGAAGGTGAGGAAGGTGTCTTCGACGTGCCCGTCGTCTTCGTCGTCGAAGAGCTCCGCTTCGCTGTCCATCGGCGCAGCGTAGGCGGCGACAGGCTCGAGCAGGAGCTCTCCGGAGGGCGCTACGTTCGATTTGTGGTCGCGACTGTGCCGGTTGCCGACGTCCGCCGCCCATGCGAGCGTCCAGTGTTGGGTGGGTGCGCCGTGCCCGGATCGGGCAGCAAGCACGCGAGGCGCAAGCGAGGCTGCGCCTCTCGCTTCGCGAGAGGTTCAGTCGTTCTTCTTCGCGCTGCGCCCGTCGAGGCCGAGCTTCTGATCGAGTCCGGACGACAGTGCGCGGATGAAGGCGTTGCGCAGCACGTAGATCACGGTGGTCGGCACGTCGGCGTCGGGCTGCTGCACCTTGCCGGAGAACGGAATGCGGGTCGCGACCTGCTCCTCTCTGTGATTCTCGAACAGCTCGGTCACGCCCTCCACCAGCGCTTCCCACACCTTGTGCAGGGGCCCCTCGCTCTCCTTTCGCCAGTCGATGATGCGCAGGTCGCGGACCAGCGGCTTCACGTAGCCGTTGAAGCGCCCCTTGGCCGCGTCCGCTTCGGTGTACACCGAGAGCGTGCCGGCCTCGGCGTCGACGTTCACGTAGGCGCGCAGGAAGTCGTTCAGCTCCTTGATCTCCAGCGCCTCCAGCTGCGCCGTCAGGTGGAACGTGGGCAGCTGCTGGTAGGGATCGATGCGGCCGTCGATCTTGAGCTTGCCGCTGCCCATGGCCACCCCCTCGAACGACGCGTCGGCCGCCAGGCTCTCGGACAGCTCCTCGCTATTGGTGAGGTTGGTAACGCGCCCGTTGAGCTGCTTGACGTACACGTCGACCTTGGGCTCGGCGAACGGATCGCGGTAGTGCACCGCGCCGTCGTGGATGCCGATGCGGTTGATCTTGAGCGGGACCAGGTCCTTCACCTGGGTCTGCCAGCTGCTCTCGCCCTTCACGGCTTTGGCGGCCTCGCGCTTTTCCCGCTGGTCTTCGGCCTTGGGCTCGGAGCGCTTGTCCGCGACCATGTTGAGCGACGGGTCGAACAGGTCGAGCTCGCCCACGATGGAGCCGTCGAGCAGCGCGGCCCACTGCACCGAGATGTCGATGCGGCGCGCGGACACGAAGGGGATGGGCTTCTCTGCGCCGTCCTTGGTGATGCGCACGCCCTCGATGCTGTAGGCGCCGCGCCATATCTGAAGGTCGACGTCGGCGACGTGGCCCGAGTAGCCGTCGAGCCCGTCCAGCGTTCGGTTGACGTACTGCAAGATGTAGTGCGGCGCGACCAGCCGGGCGATCACGCCGAGTAACACCACCGCCAGCACCACCAGCCCAATCGTCCGCACACGTCGCATCGCGCTCCCTTGCTCGTGGAGCGCGCACGGGCCGCCCCTGCGACGGCATGCGAGCAAGAGTCGCACCGGCCGGCGACGCGCGCTGGCTGCCCGCATCAGTCAGCGAGCCGCGCCGTTCTGCACCATGTGCGGCACCCGTGCAGCCTCAGGGGCTTCGCTGGTGCGAAGCGGGGACGCGACCACAGACCCACGGCGCACTCGAGGCGAGCGCGCGGTCTGAGTGTCTGGGTCTCTGGGCGTCTCCTGGTTCTACAGCCGAGAGCGCCCGTCGTATTCCCTACGCGCGCGCCGGCCGATTTTGCGGCGAATGTGCACGATTGTTTGAACCAGAAGCCAGCATCCTGCGTCTGCGCGTATACCTGAAGGGAGCGCTGCGGCGCGACCGCGAGCTGGCGTCCCCCCGTCGCTGCTCTCGGCCGTCCTGCGCGTTTCCCCCCGCTGAATGAGGAGACTCATGCCCAAGTACGTGTACGCCCTCTGCCTCTCTTCGTTGCTGGCGGTCTTCGCCACCACCTCGCCCGCTGCGGCTGACGATCACACGAACCTCATCCCGGACACGCGCCTGTACGGCGGTCTCTGGCTCGGCTTCGGCGGCGACGCCGATCTCGACGGTGACGGCGAGTTCGGTGGCGAGATGAAGACCACCGTGGGTGGTCAGGTCGGCCTCGAGCAGGTGCTCGCGCGCTACTTCTCGCTCGGCGCCGAGGTCCGCTTTGGCCGCGCCAAGTGGAAGTACGGGAACAACACCAAGCTCATCGACATCGATCTCAAGCCCCGCCTTCGCTTCCCGCTGCGCAACACGCCCCTCGAGCTGTACGTGGCGGTCCCTGTCGGTCTGACGGTGCCGCGCCTCGGCGACTATCAGAACAACGACACCGACGGCAAGATTGGCTGGAACTGGGGCGTCGGACCGGGCCTCGACGTGCTGCTCACGGACCACTTCGGGATCAACATCGAGCCGCTGTGGCTGCAGCACCACTTCAAGGTCGATGGCCTGGACTCGGGCGACTCGCTCAAGGTCAAGCAGTTCTCGCTGCTGATCAACGCCGTGCTCGCGTTCTGAGCCGCGCCTAGCCTTTGCCCTCCGGCGCCGCCAGCACGGGCGGCGCGTCACGCTCGCCCAGCAGCACGGTGCGGATGACCGCGACCTGCCGGTCGAGCGTGGCGAACTTCTCTTCGAAGCGCGCGCGCAGCTCGCCGCTCGCGTGGCCGGCCATCCGCCGCGCGAGCATGGCGCTCTCTTCGAGCGCGCGCACCGACGCCCACAGCGCGCGCTCGGTCTCTTCCGTCTGCTCGGCCAGCACACTCTCCAGCGAGAACGTGTGGCCCACGTGGCAGCGAAACTGATGGAAGTTGCCGAGTTGCGCCTCGGTCAGGCTGCCGCGGCAGAGCGGACAGCTGAAGCCCGCGGGCACACCGAGCGCGTCGCCCTCGAGCGCCTGCAGCGAGCGCGGGACCTCGCTCGGCCCGTCGCTGGCCGACGTGCCGATGAGCTCCACCAGGAGCGGACCGAGGTCGTCCAGGTGGGCGAGCCCGTCGAGCGCCACGTGCTGCACTGCGCTGCGCGGCATGGACGGGGCCTCGGCTTCGGCGGGGTCCTGCGCCAGCGCGAGGCCACCGCGGGCCTTGATGGAGAGCAACCCGCCGGTGCCGCAGTCGAGCTGGCCGGTCAGCACCGCACCGATGACGCGCGGGCCGTAGGCGCGGGCAGCGCTGCGAAACAGCGCGTCGACCGAGGGGCGGTGGCCGTTCTCCTTGGGCCCACGAGTGACGTGCAGGTAGCCGGGCCGCACCAGCATCTGCATGTCCGGCGGCGCGACGTAGATCTGCCCGAGGGCGATCTCCTGGCCGTGGGTCGGGTAGAGCGCGCGCAGTGGCCCGCGCAGGCTGAGCAGCTCGGGGAAGCTGCTGCGGGTGCTCGGCGACATGTGCTGCACGACGAAGACCGCTGCCCGAAGATCGGACGGGAGTGCCGCCACGATGCGGCCGATCGCGTCGATTCCCCCGGTGGATGCGCCGATCACCAGGATGTCGCGGTTCTGCGCGGGCGCGGTCATCGCTACACCGTGGACCCGCGCAGACCCATGGCAAGGCGCATCGTGCTGGCCCGCGCGTCGCCTGCGAGGCATGCTCCGGCGCGATCCTGGGGCGTTGCGCCGCCGCGCACCACCCCGTGCAGCGACGTCGGGCACGCACCCCGGCATGTACGGAAGGGGAGCCGAATGCCCGGAAACAAGGGCGAGCCGCCGCCATCGATGCAGCCTCGTGACGACCTCGCGAGCGACGTCGAAGCGGAGGAAGCCAGGTCGCAGGAGCCAGCTGAGGAACCCGCGCCGCACGAGCAAGCGGAGGAACCCACGCCAGACGCGCAGGAGCAGCCGCCGTCGATCGGCGGCGAAGCGCCGGTGGTGGTCGGCGTGGGCGCGTCGGCCGGAGGTCTCGAGGCGCTGCAGGAGGTGTTCGCCAAGCTGCCCACCGGCGCGGGCGTCGCGGTGGTGGTGGTCACGCACCAGGCCCCCAACCGCGAAAGCCTGCTGCCGCTGCTCTTGTCCAAGCACAGCGGGTACACGGTGGTCGAGGCTGCAGAGGGCATGCGCGTGGCCGCCGACCACATCTACGTGGCGCCGCCCAGCGGCAACCTGCGGCTGCTCAACGGACGGCTGCACATCTTTCCGGTGGGCGACGGTGCGCCGCGCCACCTGCCCATCAACCATTTCTTTCGCGCGCTCGCCAAGGACCAGCGCGAGCGCGCGGTGGGCGTGGTGCTGTCCGGCACCGGCAGCGACGGGACCTTGGGGCTCAAGGAGCTGCGCGCGTCGCTCGGGCTCGCCATCGTGCAGGAGGAGTCGGACGCGGCCTTTGCCGGCATGCCGCACAGCGCCATCGTCGGCGACACGCCCGACTTCATCCTGCCGGCCGCGGAGATCCCGGCCAAGATCCTCGCCTACGTGCGCAACATGCGGCTCAGCCGCGCGCATCGGCTGGCCACCGAGGACTCCGAGCGCGCCGCCGACGCGCTGGCGCAGGTGTTCTTGCTGCTGCGCCAGCGCAGCGGCCACGACTTCTCCGCCTACAAGGAGACCACCGTGCGGCGGCGCATCGAGCGGCGCATGAACCTGCAGCGCTGCGAGTCGGTCACCGACTACGCCAAGCTGCTGCAGCGCACGCCGGTGGAGCTGGACATGCTGTTCGACGAGCTGCTCATCGGCGTGACCTCGTTCTTCCGCGATCCGGAGTCGTTCGAGAGCCTGTCGCTGATGCTCGCGGAGTACCTCACCACCAAGCCCGAAGACAGCGCGCTGCGGGTGTGGGTGGCGGGCTGCTCCACCGGCGAGGAGGCGTATTCCATCGCCATCTTGCTGTTCGAGCTGATGGAGAAGCTCAAGCGCCGCTGGCAGGTGCAGATCTTCGCCACGGACCTGGACGCCAAGGCCATCGAGACCGCGCGCGCGGGCATCTATCCGCACGGCATCGCCGGCGACGTCGACCCGCGCCGGCTCAAGCGCCACTTCACGCGCACGGAGGGGAACTATCAGGTCAAGAAGGAGATCCGCGAGCTGCTGGTCTTCGCCACCCAGAACCTGATCGAAGATCCGCCCTTCACCAAGCTCGACCTGCTGTCGTGCCGAAACCTGCTCATCTACCTCGACGTGGCGCTGCAGCGCCGGCTGTTTCCCATCTTCCACTACGTGCTCAAGCCGAATGGCATGCTGCTGCTCGGCTCCAGCGAGACCATCGGCGCCTTTAGCCACCTGTTCGACCCGCTGGACAAGAAGTGGCGCCTGTATCGCCGCAAGGAAGGGGTCGGCGGCACCTACACGGCGGACATCCCCGCCTCGATCTCGGTCGACCCGCAGATCGGTGAGGCCTCACCGATGGTGCTGGTGCCGCGCCGGGTCGACGTCAACCCCACGCAGCTGACCGACAAGCTGCTGCTGCGTGAGCTCGTGCCGCCCACGGTGCTGATGCGCGAGCGCGGCGACATCCTGCACATTCACGGGCGCACCGGCATGTTCCTCGAGCCCGCGCCGGGCTCGCAGACCAACGCCAACATCTACAACATGGCGCGCGAGGGGCTGCACCTCGAGCTGGCGGCGGCCACGCGCCAGGCCGCGCGCGAGGGCGAAGAAGTGCTGCGCACGGGCGTGCGCGTGAAGAGCAATGGCCACGCCGTACTGATCGACCTGCGCGTCAAGCGCGTGGAGGAGCCGGAGGTGTTCCGCGGGCTGTTTCGGGTGTCGTTCGAGCGCATGCGCGAGGAAGTGCTGCGCGAGGCGAACGACGCCCCGCCGGGCGACCAGCCGTCGAACCGCGTGGAGGAGCTGGAGCGCGAGCTGCAGTACACGAAGGAGAGCCACCAGAGCACCATCGAGGAGCTGGAGACGGCCAACGAAGAGCTCAAGTCCACCAACGAGGAGCTGCAGTCCACCAACGAGGAGCTGCAGAGCGCCAACGAGGAGCTGGAGACCTCGAAGGAAGAGCTGCAGTCGCTCAACGAGGAGCTGCAGACGGTGAACGTGGAGCTGCAGGGCAAGGTGGAAGAGCTGTCTCGTGCCAACGACGACATGACCAACCTGCTCAACGCCACGGACATCGCCACCGTCTTCCTGGACAACGACCTCAACATCAAGCGCTACACCGAGCAGGCCAAGCGCGTGATCAGGCTGATCCCGTCGGACGTCGGCCGCTCCATCGGCGACCTGGTCTCCCGGCTGCACTACGGCGACCTGGTCGAAGACGCCCGCGAGGTGCTGCGCACCCTGCTCTTCAAGGAGATCGAGGTGCAGGGCGAGGGCGACAAGTGGTACCTGATGCGGATCCTCCCGTATCGCACCACCGAGAACATGATCGACGGCCTGGTGGTCACGTTCGTGGACACCACGCGCATCAAGCTGCTGCAGCAGAACGAGCAGCGGCTGGTCAACGTGCTGCAGAACCTGCCCATCAGCCTGTTCGGGCTCGACCCGCAGAACCGCATCAGCTGGGCCTACGGGCTCGTGTTCGGGCGCGAGTCGGCGGCGATGCTGGGCCGCGACTTCGCGGAGACGATGCGCAACGAGCGCGACCAGCTGACGGAGCTGGTGTCGGCGGTGATCGCCGAGGGCAAGTCGCGCCGGGCACAGGTGCAGGGCACGCAAGAGGGGCGGGCCGTGCGCTACGACGTCTACGTCGAGCCGCACCAGACGGAGCAGGGCGCGGCCGCCGGCGCGACCTGCATCGCCATCCAGCGCGACGAAGTCGGCACGCAGCGCTGACGCGCCCATGCGCCGCCCGTGGCGCGCTTCGCGCATGATTCCGGCGCGGAGGACGGTCCGTGGACCGGGGCTGCGCGCGACTTTCGCTTGACCCCTCTGGGTCACGCCACGAGACTTCAGCTCGATGTCGCTGAGCGAGCCATGGGGGAGAGAGGGCACGGCCGCGCCTCTCGCACACCTGCTCGAGGCGCTGCAGGAGCGCTTCGAGGGGGTGCAGGGGCTCGCGCTGACGGCGCACCACGCGCTCATCGTGAGCCGGCAGGTGCATCACCGCATGGTGCTCCGAGGCCTGAGCCACCTCGACGACTACCTGGCCCTGATCGACGACGCCGCCGAGGAGCGCACCCTGCTGCGCGACGCGCTGCTCATCGGCAGCACGTGGTTCTTTCGCGACGAAGCGGTGTTCGCCGCGCTCGCGAGGGGGCTCCTCGATGGCGTCGGGCGCGCGCACGGGGGACCCTTCAAGATCTGGGTGCCCGGCTGCTCCACGGGAGAAGAGGCGTACTCGCTCGCCATGGTGCTGAATGAGCGGCTCGAGGCCCGAGGCGACCGGCGCGCGCTGCGCGTGTTCGCCACGGATCTGCGCGAGAGCAGCGTGCGTCACGGACGGCGCGGCGTGTACTCCCTGCGTCGCTGCGAGGGCATCTCCGCGGCGCGCCGCGCGCGCTTCTTCGAGCCGGCCGAGGGCGGGCTGCGGGTGGTCAAGCAGCTGCGCGAGCAGATCGTGTGGGGCCGCCACGACCTCGCGCGCGATCCGCCGTTTCCCGCCGTGGATCTGGTGAGCTGTCGCAACGTGCTGCTGTACTTCGAGCGTGCCGCGCAGGGCAGCATCCTGGCCAAGCTCCACTACGCGCTACGCCCGGGCGGCTGCTTGTTGCTGGGCGGCACCGAGTCCACGCGCAGTGCGCCCGATCTGTTCGAGCCGCTGCTGCCGGTCTTGCGACTGTACGCCCGGCGTACGCCGCGCCCATGGCTCGGTCGAGGCACGCCATGAGCTTCGCGCATCTGGGGCGGGCGCAGCTGGAAGAGCTGCTCGAAGAGGTGCTGGCCAAGGCCCAGCAGGCGCGCAACGCGCAGTCCGGTCGCGAGGTCGAGCATCTGGAGCTGGTGCACGAGCTGCGCGCGTACCAGCTGGAGCTGGAGATGCAGAACCGCGAGCTGCGCGACGCACAGCTGGAGGTCGAGCGCTCGCGCGACCGCTACGCGGAGCTGTACGAGCACGCGCCCGTCGCGTTCCTCACGCTGGACGCCGAGCACAGGGTGCACGCGTGCAACCGGCGCGCGGCGGCCCTGTTGCTGCGGCCGGTCGACCAGATCGTCGGTGAGCCGCTGGCGCAGCTGCTCGACGCGCTCGATCCCGCGCTGCTGCAGGGGCTGCTCGGCCGCGCCGCCGAGGGCCGTATCGAGACCGCGGGAGAGCTGGAGGTGCACATCGGCGGCGGGCCACGGCGGCTCGCGTTGTTCGTCGAGAGCGGCAGCGACCTGGAGCCCTCCGGCGGCAGCCTGCGCTGCGCGCTGCTCGACGTGACCGCGCGCGCCCGCGCCGAAGCCGAGCGCGACCGCGCCTTCGCCGCCGAGCGCGCGCTGCACGAGCGCTTCGAGGCGCTCGACCGGCTGAACGTGGCGATCGCGAACGTGCTCTCCGCCTGCGACCGCGCCAGCGAAGACGCGGTGCTCTCGACCGTGCTCGCGCAGGCGATCGCGTGGCTCGACGCCGAGTCGGCGGAGATCGCCTTTGCGGGCGAGCCGTCGCGCGCTCGCGCGGAGCGGCCCGGGCGCGACGCGTCGCTGGTGCGCACGATCGACCTGGGTGTGCCGATCCGGCTGGGCAACAAGTCGCTCGGGCGGCTGGAGGTGACGTTTGCCAAGGCGCAGGGGAGCCTGGAGGATCTGCAGCGCACCCTGGAGCTCATCGCCGAGCGGCTGGCGCTCGCCCTGATCACGGCCCGGCTCAACCGCGCGGAGGCCGACGAGCGCGAGCGGCTGGCGCTGCTGGAGCAGGTGGGAGGCGAGCTCGCGTCCTGCAACGACCAGGCGAGCACGCAGGCAGGCGTCGCGCGCGTGCTCGCCGCGGTGGTGCCAGCCTTTGCGACCGCCGCCGTGCTCTGGCTGCAGGACGAGCAGGGGCTGCGCGTGCTCGAGGCCGTGCACGTCGAGCCCGCGCGCCGGGACGCGCTCGCGCAGTTCGCGGGTCGGCTGGGCGCACCTCTTGCGCGTCGCGCCCAGGCGGCGCAAGGGACCTTGGTGCAGCCGATCTCGGCGCTCGGCGCGTCGGAGCAGGTAGCGCGCATGCTCGGGTTCACGTGCGTCACGGCCATCCCGCTGACCGTGCGCGGCGCGTCGCTCGGTCTGCTGGCGTTCGGCTACGACGATGCGCGCACGCCCATGCCGAGCTTGATCATCTTCGAGCAGGTGAGCGACCGCTGCGCGCTGGCGCTCGATGCCGCGCGTCTGCTCGAAGAGCTCCGCACCGCGGTCGCCTCGCGCGACACGCTACTCGCCATCGTCTCGCACGACCTGCGCAGCCCGCTGAATGCCATCGCGCTGACCGCGGGCATGCTCGGTGGGGCGCGGCACGCGCGCTCGGGCGAGGCGGACAGCGCGCAGATCGAGCTGATCAAGGGCTCGGTGGCGCGCATGGCGGCGCTGGTGGAAGACTTGGTCTCGGCCGCCAACCTCGACGCGGGCAACCTGCGCGTCAACCCGACGCCGAACGCGCCCGCGCAGCTCGTGCGCGAGGCCTGCATGCTGAGCGCGCCGTTGATCGAGGCGATGCACCTCGTCATCGAGCAACGCTGCGCGTCGAGCCTGCCGGAAGTCGCGGCCGATCGCGCGCGCGTGCTGCAGGTGCTGATCAACCTGCTGGGCAACGCCATCAAGTTCACGCCCGCCGGCGGCAAGCTGAGCGTGCGCGCGGAGCAGCGCGAGCAGCGCGTGCGCTTCGCGGTGTCGGACACGGGGCCGGGCATCGCGCCGGCGGACCTGCCGCGCGTGTTTGGCCGCTACTGGACCTCCGGCACGGCGCACCACAGCGGGCAGGGCCTTGGGCTCGGGCTGTTCATCGCCGAGCGCATCGTGGCCGCGCACGGCGGACGCATCTGGGTGGAGAGCACGCTCGGCGCCGGCGCCTGCTTCTACTTCGAGCTGCCGCTCGCGCAATCCTCGCGCGACTCGCAAGTGCTGGCGCGCGTCGCAAACCGCGCCCAGGGCTGACGGCTCGCGCCGGCACTCACTTCGTGATCGCGTCGAGCACGCCGGGGATGACCGCCTGGCCCCAGTCGTCCCAGTTCTCGCTGCCCGCCTGGTCCTGCGCGAGGCGCACGATGATCACGTCTTCCGACGGGATGATGACCACGAACTGCCCGAACACGCCCTTGGCCATGAAGGCGTCGGCCGGCACGTTGGAGAAGGTGTCGGGGAAGCAGAAGCCGACCGGGCAGCGCTTGAGATCGCGCGTCTGCTCGCCCAGGCGCATCGCCAAGTTCTGGTGCCAGAAGTAGCGGTACCAGTCGTTGCACGCGCGCGGCGCGACGGTGGTCTTGTCGATCCAGTCGCCCGGCACCACCTGCTTGCCCTCCCACTGACCGTGGCGCAGGTAGAGGTAGCCGTACTTGGCGAACTCGCGCGCGGTGGCCGAGAGCCCGGCGAACACGGTGGTCATGCCGCTCGCGTGCTGGTTCCACTTCACGCCCGGGATGCCGATCACGTCGAAGATCTTCTCCTTCGCGTACGCGTAGGCGGTCTTGCCGACGTTCTTCTGGATGGGCGCGGTGAGCAGCGCGGGATCGCCGGTGCTGTAGCGCATGGTGGTGCCGGGCTCGGCCACGCTCTTGCGCGCGAGGTTCTTGTCCAGCATGTCGCCGAGCGACATCGCGTCGTTGCCGGCGTTCGAGAAGCTGCGCCAGTCCTCCACCCACTGCAGGCCGGTGGTCAGGTTCATGGCGTGCTCGATCGTGATCCGACTGCGCGGGTCGCTGCTGTCGTTGCAGTTCCACTTGTCCGGGTAGTACTTGCAAATCTTCTCGTCGAGCGACGGGATCTTCCCCTCGCCGAGCGCGATGCCGATCATGCCGCTGGTCACGCTCTTGGCCATCGAGTAGCTCTCGTGGCGCGTGTTCTGCGTGAACGCGCCGTAGTACTTCTCGTAGGCGACGTAGCCGTGCCGGATGACGAGCACCGCCTGGGTGTTGAGCTTGGGCGTGGTGAAGGCCGTGATGGCCGCCAGCTTGGCCGGGTCGAAGCCCAGCTCGCTCGGGTCTTTCGCCTTCCAGTCGGTGGTCGGCCAGTAGTCGGGCAGACCATTCTCGGCGGGACCGAGCTTGTACGGCGGCGCCTTGGCGTACGCGCGCGGCGGCACCTCGATGTCGCCGCACTTGGTGGGCTTGGGGCCGACGTCGCCGGTGGGTGCGCCGGGCGTGTTGGGGCTGGTGACGGCCGGCGTGTCCGCCGCCGTGGGCGTGGCCGCCTGTGCGGCTGCTGACTGCGCAGGCCCAGCTTCGGCCGCGTCGCCGCAACCCGGGAGGGACGCGCTGGCCGCACACAGCATCAGCGCGCTGGTGACGCATCGCGTCGACGCACGCTCGAGCACGGAGAGGGCAAGGTTCGTGGTCCAAGTCATGCACGCGAAGCTACACCCAAGTCCCCGGCCCGCGAGAGGAAAGCTCGACGGAATGCGCGCGCTCGCGTGGTCGTAGAAACTCACACGCGCACTGCTGCGCGCGTGAGCGAGCGCCACCGGCGATTGGCCGCGCGCGCCGCCGGCATCGACCGCGCTCGCGGGCTGCGACCCGCGCCGTCAGCCGGGGTCCATCGCGATCAGTAAGGTCGAGAGTAAGGTGCGAGTAAGGTCGCGGCGCATGCGCGGTGAGATCGCAAACACGCCGTGCACGCACGCGTGTGCCGCACGGTGCGCGCGCTGCGCAGGCCGATTCGAGCAGAGCGCGTGACCGAGCCGGGGCGATGTCGCGCACCACCCGGAGGCGCGACGTTTCCTCGCGCGCAAAGTCCGCTTGCTGTGGCATGAAGGCGGTAGGGTAAGTCTGCTGGTAGAGAGGCTCGCATCATGAAGTTGGTCACGGCGCTTTCGGGAGTTTGCTTGGCTTCGCTGCTGGGAGCCGCGGCTTGTGGCGGCGAGGAGCCGTCCGACGACCTGCGCACGCGCGCGCAGCTCGACATCGTGCCGGGCTGCGACGGCGGTATGAGCGCCACGCGCGACGCGGGCGACGATCACGAGCACGACGCGGGCGCTGCGTCGGGCATCGATGCGGGCAGCGACGACGACGATGGCGACGTTGGCGACGACGACGCAGGTGCGCCGCCGGACCCGGCCTGCGCCGACCTCACCTACGCCAAGTTCGGCGAGGCGTTCCTCGACAAGTACTGCGTGGGCTGCCACCTCGGCTCGCGCGCGGTGGGCGGCATCGATCTGAGCACGCTCTCCGGGGTGCGCGAGCACGCGGACCACGTGCAGGAGCACGCGGTGGACCAGTCCGAAGAGCCGCTGATGCCGCCGGCCAGCGCGCGTCAGCCCAGCGAGAGCGAGCGCGAGCAGCTGGGTGCGTGGCTGCGCTGCGGTCCGCTCTGAGCCTGCGCTGCGGCCGCACGTGAGCTGCGCCGCGGACTGACGCTCCGCAAGCGCGCCGGGGCGAGATGCCAGAGGAGTTGCGGGGACGTGGACCGGCCGCCTCCTCGATAATCGCGGGCTATGTCGGAGCTCGCCCGCCGCCGGACCGCGCCGCGTAAGGTCGGCCTGCGCCGCGGGTGCATCGCCGCGCTGCTCGCGGCGCTCGTGTTTGGGGCCTGCGCCGACGCGCCCGCGACCGAGACCAGCCTGGAGCGTGCGAGCCGCGCGCCGGACGTGGTGGGCAAGAGCATCGAGCGCATGCTCGCGCTGCGCGCACCCGAGCCGCGCGTGCGCAGCGAGGCGCCGCCCGAAGACGCGGCGCTGCGCGGCGTGGTCGACCTCGCCTGGCAGACCAAGGGGCAGCCGGAGGAGAGCGTGCGCAGCGGGCTGCTCGCGCTGGTGCGCGCCTCCACCGAGCCGCCGCTCGTCACCGTCGACGAGGACACCCGCGGCAGCGTCAGCTTTCAGGGCCGCGTGCCCAACCCTTACGGTGTCGACGCGCAGGCGGCAGAGACGTTCGCGCGCACCTGGTTCGCCGCGCTCGCGCTCGCCCCGGGACGCGACCTGACCTTACGCCTGCGCGCGCGCGACGACGGCGAGATGGGGGAGCTGCACCTGAGCTTCGACGTGGTGCTGCCGGCGCCCGAGCGCGATCCCGCGCGCGCCCAGCCAGTCTGGAACGTGTCCCTGCACGCGCACTTCGACGCGGACGCGGCGCTCACCGGGCTGCACGGGACGGGCCTGCTGCCGATCGACCCGCCCGACGCGCTGCGCATCGACGCCGAGGCTGCGCAGCGCGCCGCGGCGCAGGCGCTCCCGCCGACCGCCGCTGCGATGCAGATGCTCGGGACGCCGACGCTCGGGGTGTGGCGTGCGCTCTCCGAGAGCGGCAAGGGCGCGTACGCGTTTCGCGTCGAGCACGCGCGCGGCCAGGAGGTGTTCGCGAGCTTCGTGGACGCGCGCACGGGCACGCTGCTCTCCAGCTATCCGCTCAGCCACAGCGAGAGCGGCACGCCGATCGTCGGCAGCGCGCAGGACTACGACGGAGACCCCATCCCGGTGCAGGCCTCGTACGACGCCAGCACCAAGCTGTACAGCCTGTTCGATCAGTCGCAGCCGGCGCTCGGCCACATCTACACGCACGACGGTGACAATCAGGAGGTGTTCGTCGAGGCGCCGGAGCTGCTGACGTCGAGCGACCCGCACGTGTGGGACGTGGCGGGCGCCACCGCGCACCACAACGCGCGGCTGGTGATCGACTACCTGGGCAAGCTCGGGCGCAGCTCCTGGGACGGGCAGGGCGGCGATCTGCACGTGGTGGTGCACGTGGGCGACGCGCTGCAGAACGCGTACTTCGTCTCGGCCGGGGCGTACTCCACGCTGCGCTTCGGCGACGGCGTGGAGGGCATGCTCTTCGACACCGGGGGCTGTCTCGACATCGTCGCGCACGAGCTCGGTCACGGCGTGGTGGCGACCACGGTGCCGCTGGTCTACCTGGGCATGTCGGGTGCGCTCAACGAGAGCATCGCGGACGTGTTCGGGGCACTGGTGGACGACGCCAACTGGACGCTGGCCGAGCACTGCGTGGGCTCGGTCTACGGCTACCTGCGCAGCATGCAGTGGCCGCCGGCCAAGCGGCAGCCCGGCGTGATGCTCGACTACAAGAAGTTGAGCCCCGACGTGCTGGGCGACTTTGGCGGCGTGCACATCAACAGCGGCATCCCCAACCGCGCCGCCTATCTGTTCGCCGCCGCGCGCGGCCGGCCCATGCTGGGCAAGGTCTGGTACCAGACGCTCAAGGGCCAGTACATCTCGAAGAACGCGAGCTTCAACCACATGGCGCTGGGTACGCTCGCGGCCTGCGCAGACCTGGTCAAGGCGAACGCCGCCGCGCCGGCCGACTGCACCGCGCTGGCCAACGCCTGGGCCAGCGTGGGCGTGACGGTGCTGTCCTCCACGGGCGCGTGCCCCGCGTACGCGCACGCGTTGGGCGGCGTGTGCGTGTGCGAGATCGACCGCACCCCCAGCGCGAGCGGCACCGCGTGCATCCCGCTGGCCAGCGTGATCTGCCCGGCCAACAGTCAGATCGTGGAGGGCGAGTGCACCTGCGCAGCCGGCTTTCACGAGGTGGACGGAGCGTGCACCGACGACCCGCACGCGTGTCCCGCCAACAGCGCCTACGACGAGCAGACCAAGGCCTGCAAGTGCAGCGAGGGCTTCGAGGGCAAGCCGCTCGGCACCGGCGGCTGTCTGGTGCTTCCGTCCACCTGCCCCAGCAAGGCGCACCCCGAGTGGGAAGACGACGACCAGGCCGAGCGCAGCGCCGACTACACCTGCGTGTGCAACAGCGGCTACGCGTACGATCCTGCGGCGGGCGACTGCGCAGTCTTGCCCGACTCCTGCGGCGCGGAGACCTTTCGCGGGCGCTGCGACGGGAACCGGCTTGTGTACTGCACCTCCGCCGGCAAGCTCTCCAACGTCGACTGCGCGTCGGCGGGCTATCGCTGCGGAGAGCTCGACCCGCTGCACGGCTTCGACTGCCTCAACGACGAGGGCGTCGCGCCCGCCGGCGTGTGCGACCCGGCGCTCTCGCAGCAGTGCGACGCCGCGAGCCCGCTGTGCGTGTCCCGGCGCGGCGACGCGCAGGGCTTCTGCTCGTTCACCTGCGTCACCGGCCTCGACTGTCCCTCGCCGTTCGCCTGCTGCGCGTCCATCGGCGACGGCTCACGCGCGTGTCTGCTCGAGCCTTACTGCGCCACCGCCAGCGACGCGCGCAGCGTGTGCGCCGACGGCAGCACCGCGTACGGCGACTGTCTGTCGGACCGTCTGCTGTCTTACTGTGATCCCGCCACCCGCAAGAACGTGCAGACCGACTGCGGCACGGGCGGGCAAGTGTGCGGCCTGGAGTCGCCGGAGGCCGGCTACGCGTGCGTCGACGACCCCACGCCCAAGAGCAGCGGCACCGACGCCTGCCCGAGCGCCGGCGATGGCGTCTGCGACGTGCCGGCCCGCTGTCCCCTGGGCAGCGACGTGCGCGACTGCAACCCGTGCGGCGGGGTCTCGGCCGAGGGGAACTGCAGCGGAGCGGTGCTGGAGGTGTGCGACTTGTCGCTCGGCATGGTGAGCGTCGACTGCGCGCAGATGGCGCCGGGCCTGACCTGCGCGGTGGTCGACTCGATCGCCGCCTGCCGGACCGTCAGCGAGCAGCCCGTGGTCGACGCGACGCCCGCCGCGGCCAGCGAGGGCTGTAGCAGCCGCGGCCGCGCGGGCTCCGGCTCGCTCGCGAGCGCGCTCGCACTGCTCGGGCTCGCGACCCTGCTGCGGCGCCGCGGTCGCCGTCTCGTAGACTAGCAACGTTTCCCGCGTGGGCACGGATCGGCTGGCATCGTGCGGCCGGATGAGTATTCTCGCGTCTCTTCAACGAGACAGGAGATCCTCATGACTTCGCGGTTCACGACCTCGCGGCAGGCGGCATGCTGGGGCGTCGCCACGCTGGCCCTGGCGCTGGGCGCGTGCGCGTCCGCGTCCACGACGAGCCAGCTCGAGCGCGCCCAGACCGACGACGTCGCGAGCGGCGAGGGGTCGCTCGGGCACAAGAGCGACCGCCGTCCGAACATCCTGCTGATCGTCGCCGACGATCTCGGCTACTCGGACCTCGGCGCCTTTGGCGGGGAGATCCACACGCCCAACCTCGACCGCCTGGCCGCGTCGGGCCGGCTGCTCACCGACCACCACACCGCCGCCACCTGCTCGCCCACGCGCTCGGCGCTGATCTCGGGCACCGATCACCACCTGGTCGGGCTCGGCAGCATGGCGGAGCTGCTGCAGCCGGAGCAGCAGGGCAAGCCCGGCTACGAGGGCTACCTCAACGACAAGGCGCTCTCCATCGCGCAGCTGCTGCAGGACTCCGGCTACCACACCTATACCGCCGGCAAGTGGCACCTCGGCCTCACCGAGGACAAGAGCCCCAAGGCGTGGGGCTTCGAGAAGTCGTTCTCGCTGGCGCAGGGCGCGTCGGGCCACTTTGCGCCGGATCCTGCGCGGCCCACCTCGGCCGACGCCAACGCGGTGTGGCGCAAAGACGGCGTGGAGACCAAGGTCCCCGAGGACTTCTTCTCCACCAACTTCTACACCGATCAGCTGCTCTCCTACCTCGCGGCCAACGAGGGCGACGGCAAGCCGTTCTTCGTGTTCGCGGCGTACACGGCGCCGCACTGGCCGCTGCAGGCGCCAGAAGACTTCATCGACCGCTACCGCGGCGTGTACGACGCCGGCTACGACGTGATCCGTCAGCGGCGCATCGCCCGGCAGAAGGAGCTGGGCGTGATCCCGCGCGAGCTCGCGGCTGCGGATCCGCTCCCCTCCACGGAAGAGAACCCGAGCTGGGACGCGCTGACGCCGGAGCAGAAGAAGCTCGAGGCGCGGCGCATGGAGATCTACGCGGCGATGGTCGAGAACCTCGACCACAACGTCGGGCGCCTGCTCGCGTACCTGGAGCAGAGCGGGCAGCGCGAGGACACGTTCGTGTTCTTTCAGTCCGACAACGGCGCCGAGGGCAGCCCCGGCTTCGACGACACCGAGGCGAACGACAACCGCTACGAAAACTTCGGTCGCCGCTACTCGAACGTGAGCTACGGCCGGCGCTGGGGCGAGGTGAGCGCGGCGCCGTTCCGGCTGTGGAAGGCGTACAGCACCGAGGGCGGCGTGAGCGTGCCGGCGATCGCGTCGCTGCCGCGCCACCCGCTGCCTCGCGAGCCGTTTCGCGCGGTGAGCCACGTGTCCGACCTCGCGCCCACCTTCCTCGCGCTGGCCAAGGCGCCCGACCCGGGCGCGAGCTATCGCGGGCGCGAGGTGCACCCCATCACCGGCCGCTCGCTGCTGGGCGCGCTGCGCGGACACGAGGAGCGCGTGCACCCGGAGGGCGCCGTGATCGCCGACGAGCTGTTCGGCCGCCGCTACGTGCGCCGCGATCGCTGGAAGCTGGTGTGGAACGAGCCGCCTTACGGCAGCGGGGAGTGGGCGCTGTTCGACCTGAAGAGCGACCGCGCCGAGCGGCGCGACCTGAGCAAGGAGCGCCCCGAGATCGCGGCCTCGCTGCGCGCCGAGTGGGACGCGTACGTGACGCGCGTGGGCGTGGTGCTGCCGCTCAACCCCGGCGTTCGCAAGTGAAGACTCGCCGGCTCGTCGCCGTGCTGTTCGCGCTCGCGCTCGCCGCTCTCGGCACGCGCGCCGCGGCAGGCAGCGAGCTCGGCACCCCGCGCCGGTGTGCGCGCTATCGCGGCGTGCCGGACGGCTTCGCCGTGCGGGCCGAGGCGGGCATGGTGTACGTGCCGGCCGGCAGCTTCGTGCCGGGCTCGAACCACGGCTACCCGGAGGAGCGCGGCGACGGCGCGCCGGTCGACGTGGCTGCGTTCTACATCGACCGCACCGAGGTCACCAACGCGCAGTTCGCCGCCTTCGTGCGCGCCACTGGCTACGTCACCGAGGCCGAGCGCGGCGCGGGCGGCGCGGTGTTTCGTGCCGGCGCAGCGCGTGGCGCGCTCGCCTGGTGGAGCGAGGTGCAGGGCGCAACCTGGCAGCACCCTGCGGGACCGGGCTCGGACCTGCGCGGCAAGCAGAGCCATCCCGTCGTGCAGGTGAGCTACGCGGATGCGCACGCCTACGCGACCTGGCTCGGTCGCGCGTTGCCGAGCGAGCACGAGTGGGAGTACGCCGCGCGCGCGCAGGCCACGGACGAAGCCCTGGAGCGGGCGCCGCGCGACGCGCACGGTAAGCCGACGGCCAACTTCTGGCAGGGCGCGTTCCCGGATCGCGACGAGGCCGAGGACGGCTTCGCGGGCACGGCGCCGGTGGGCTGCTTCGCTCCGAGCGCGCTCGGGCTGCACGACATGCTGGGCAACGTGTGGGAGTGGACCCGCGACCGCTACGCGCCCAGCCAGCGCGCCGAGGATCGCGCCGACGTCGCCGGCTCGGCCCACTGCGCGCCCTCGGACCCGGCCGAGGCCACCGCGAAGCGCGTGCTCAAGGGCGGCTCGTTCCTGTGCGCTCCGTCGTCGTGCGCGCGCTACCGCGCCTCGGCCCGCCATCCGCAGGAGGCGAGGCAGGCTGCGCAGCACGTCGGCTTCCGCACCGTGCGCGCGGCGCCCTGATCGCGTAGGTCAGCGGCTCCGCATGTCTCCCATCGCACTCGGGCTGGTGCTGGCCGCAGCGCTGATGCACGCGACCTGGAACCTCGCCGCCAAGCGCTCCGGCGGCGGCGGCCTGTTCCTGCTGCTCTGCTCGCTGGTCTCCGTGGTGCTGCTGGCGGTGCCCGTGGCCATCGTGGTCGCGCGCGACGGGCTGCCGCGCGACCCGCTGGCGTGGGCCGTCATCACGGGCACCAGCGTGCTGCACTTCGTCTACTCGTCCTCGCTGCAGCGCGCCTATCGCGTGGCGGAGCTGTCGGTGGTGTACCCGGTCGCGCGCGGCACCGGCCCGATGCTGAGCCTTTTGCTCGCGACCACGCTGCTGGGCGAGCGGCCCGGGCCGCAGGCGCTGGTGGGCGGCGTGACCATCGTGCTCGGCGTGTTCTGGCTCGCGGGCGGCGGCCGACTGCTGCGCGAGCACGACGCGCGCACCCGGCTCGGCCTGCGCTGGGGGCTCGGCATCGGGGCGCTGATCGCGAGCTACACCATCGTCGATGCCTACGCGGTGCGCACCCTCGCGGTGGCGCCGCTGGTGCTGGAGTACGGCTCCAACCTGCTGCGCATCGGCCTGTTCGGCACGCGCACGTGGTCGAGCCGCGGCGAGCTGTGGGCGGAGTGGCGGCGCACCTGGCGCTACGTGCTGGTGGTCGCGGTGCTCGGTCCGCTCGGCTACGTGCTGGTGCTCAGCGCGCTGCACTACGCGCCGGTCAGCTACGTGGCGCCCGCGCGCGAGCTGTCGATGCTGGTGGGCGCGTTCTTCGGCGCGCGTCTGCTCGACGAGGGCGAGACCGGACGGAGGGTGCTGGGCGCCGCCATCATCGCCGTCGGCGTGATGCTGATTGCACTCAGCTGATCAGCGCGGCGCCGCCAGATCCGCGCGCATCGCCGCGGCGCGCGTGCGGATGGTGGCGAGCAGCGACTGGTAGCCCGCCTCGAACTGCGCCTCCGTGTACTCCTTGCGCGGGTCCGCCTTCACCAGCGGCGCGATCTGCGCGTGGTAGCGCACGGCGAGCGCCTCGAGGCCCGCGTCTTCGTACACCTCGATCAGCTCCTCTACCACCTTCGCGTAGCGCGCCTTGCAGTCGGCGCTGGCCAGGCAGCGCTGGAACAGCACGCCCGCCGTGACCTTGCCGAAGCTGCGATCGTACTGTCGCGCGATGCCGAACACCGGGATGTGGGCGCGCCTCGAGTCGCGGTACGGCTTCATCGCCATGTCCATCCCCCAGGGCAGGAACACGAACTTGTTCGACGAGGGATCGTGGTAGAAGCGGAAGTTGTTCGGATAGAACACGGTGTACGCGTACATGTCCCACTGGTTCACCGCGGCCTCGGAGGCGGTGAAGCGCAGCCAGTGGGCGGTGTCGAGCACCGCGTCCCAGCGCGTCAGCATGGTGGCGTCGGTCGCGCCCGCGTTCACCACCTCGATCATGCGCTGCAGGTCGCTGCGGTCGGCGGTGTCCTCGTTGGTCTCCAGCTCGAAGGTGCCGGCGCTGCCGGCGACGAAGTCGCGCTGGCCTTCCTCGTACGGGTTGCCGTCGGCGCGCGCGAACCAGCGGCGCAAGAACGGCTTGTCCTCGCTCTCCACGTTCGCGTACAGACCGTAAGGCTGACCGTTGACGAACACCTGCGCGCTGTTGCAGCGCGGCGCCGGCAGCCCGGCCGCGCGATACACGTAGAACGCGAGCCGCTCGGCGAGGAACGACGGGTCCTCCACCATGTTGTTGAGCGTCAGGCGCTTGAGGCCGCGAAAGCTCTGCCCGTCCACGAACGCGTCGGTCTTCACCTTGAACGCGGCCTTGCGGTCGATCGAGCGCAGGCTGCCCTCGCCCTTGATGCGCAGGCCCACGTCCGGGATCACCTCGTCGCCGTAGTGCAAGGTCGCGCGCACGAACGCGTCCGGGTCGCGCCGCAGCGCGCTCAGGTCTGCGGCGCTGACGGTGAAGTCGAAGCGCGGCACCACGCGGTCGTCGAACAGCGCCGCGCTCGGATCGTCGGGCGTGCTCTGCAGTGCGACCTGCGCGCTCGGCGCGTCGGCCGTCTCGGTGCGCGCGTCGTCGCGCGTGTCGCTGCGCGCGCCGCTCTCGACGGCACAGCCCGTGAGCAGCAGGGCGAAGGAGAGTGAGCGGGACTTTCGGCGCATGAGGCGGACATGTGACACGCATCCGCGCGCGAAGGCCAGCGTGTTTCGCAGTCGTCACGGACGCCACGCGCGCGCTGCCGAGGCTATTCAAGCGAACACGGTTCTGCTACTCGTCGGCGGGTTGCGCACGATCGTGTGCCTTACGCGAGGAACGCTTGGTATGAGCCATCTTGCTGCGGTCTCCGCGACCGCGCGTCGGAGCTTGCCGCGCGCGTCGGCGGCGCTCCTGGCGCTGCTGACCACGCGCTGCGCGGACGTCGCCCTCGACGCTCCCGCGCCGGACGCGGCCGGTGAGGAGAGCGCGTCGGTGCCGGAGAGCCTGGCCATCGTGGGCGGGGTGCCGAGTGCGGAGTGTGCGTTCCCCAGCACCGTGCGGGTCAGCGGCATGTCGCTCTGCACGGGGACGCTCATTCATCCCCGCGTGGTGCTGACGGCCGCCCACTGCGTGAGCCGCAACGCCACCACCGGCAGCCTCACCGTCGGCTTCGGCGAGAAGGGCGCGCCTGGCGCATTCGACGTGAAGGCGCGCTGCGTGGCGGGCGCCGCGGGAACCAGCGGCGGAAGCAGCAACCGCGACTGGGCGTACTGCATCCTGCCGGAAGACGCGCGCGTGGCGCCGCTGCCCATCACGCCGCCGCTCGCAGCCTGCGAGGCGGCGCGCTTCCTGAAGCCGAGCGCGAAGGCCACCACCGTCGGCTACGGGGTCACGGATCCGACGGGCGCCGAGCCGTCGCCGAAGCGTCAGGTGGAGCTGGCGGTCGCGCGGGTGGAGAGCGGGATCATCGTGGCGGGCGATGCGAGCGTGGGCGCTTGCTACGGCGACTCGGGCGGGCCGCTGTACGTGCACCTGCTCGACGACGCGGGGCACGATTACGGCTGGCGCATCGCGGGCACGACGTCGGGGCCGGACCCGAAGGTGAAGGGCTGTCGTTGCAACTGCGGCACCACGTACGTGAGTGTGGCCCAGCCCGTCGAGGCGCTGGAGGCGGCGGAGGGGCTCGACGTCACACCGTGCACGGACGCGCGCGGCAGCTGGAGTCCGGGGCCGGGCTGCACCAGCATGCCGCTCGACCTCGCACGCGCGACCGGCAGCTTTCCCGGTTGCGCAGTGCCGCAGACCAGCACGCCGCTCGACAGCTGCGCGCCCCCCTAACGCCCTCCTCCACCGGCTAGCGCACGAGAGTCACGTCCTCTCTCCCGCACTGCGGGAGAGAGACAGGCCGCCCGAGGCGGCCAGAGTGAGGGATGTCTTGGCACGCCCTCTCCGACTCCGGCGCCAGACTCCGGGGTCCGGCTCCGCGGTCCGACTCCGCGGTCCGACTCTGCAGTCCGGCTTCGGCGGTGGAGAGGGGGTGCCAAGACTTCCCTCATCCTGGCGCCTAGGGCGCCGGTCCTTCTCCCGCGGGGCGGGAGAAGGGGCGTGACTCTCTTGCGCTGACCGGTGGAGGGGGATGGCCGCGGTGTCGTATCGCTGACTGAGCCCGCGCTCGCTGCGCCGCGATCGGCCCGGCTGCGCGACTCGTGCGGAGCGCGTCAATGATCGGGGTGAGGCGGGGCGCAAATCCCCGCAAGTAACGCGCGTCAAACTGTCGCCCGGCCCACCGGCGACTACCATCTTCCCTTAGGTTCCGCGTAGATGGTGGGTTGGAAAACGATGCTCGCAGGCTCGTTTTTATGCGTTGCGTCGTCGCGGTTCGGTGACAAAGCAGGGAGTCATGCAAGGGCCGAGTATCTATCCCCACGTGGTGATTCTGGGCGGCGGCTTCGGCGGCCTGGCTGCGGCGCGCGCGCTGGAGGGCGTCGCGGTCGAGGTGACGCTGGTCGACCGCAGCAACCATCACCTGTTCAAGCCGTTGCTCTATCAGGTCGCCTCGGGCGCGTTGCCGGCGCCCGACATCTCGGTGCCGATCCGCAAGCTGGTGGGGAAGCAGCGCAACGTCACCGTGCTCATGGCCGAAGTCACCGGGCTCGACACCGAGCGGCGCGAGGTGAAGCTCGCCCACGAGACGCTCCGCTACGACTACCTGGTGGTCGCCACCGGCACCACGCACAGCTACTTCGGCCAGGACCACTGGCAGCAGCACGCGCCGGGGCTCAAGACCATCGGCGAAGCGCTCGAAGTGCGCCGCCGCATCCTGCGCGCGTTCGAGTCCGCCGAGCTGAGCGCGCCCGGCCCGCAGCGTGACGCGCTCACCACCTTCGTGGTGATCGGCGGCGGTCCCACCGGCGTGGAGCTGGCGGGCGCCATCGCGGAGATGCGGCGCCACACGCTGGCGGGCGAGTTCCGCCGCATCGACTCGCGCAGCGCGCGGGTGGTGCTGCTCGAGGCGGGGCCGCGCATCTTGCCGGGCTTCGACCAGGAGCTGTCGGCCACGGCGCAGCGGCACCTCGAGGAGCTGGGTGTGGAGGTGCGCACGGGCGAGCCGGTCTCGCACGTGGACGACGACGGCGTGGCCGTGGGCGAGCTGCGCATCGCGTCGCGCACGGTGCTGTGGGCCGCAGGCGTGCGCGCCAGCAGCCTGACCCGCGCGCTCGGTGCGCCGCTCGACCGCGCCGGACGCGTGCAGGTGGGCGAGGATCTCGCGCTGCCCGCGCACGCGGAGGTGTTCGTGGCGGGCGACCTGATCGGCCGCGAGCAGGACGGAAAGCCGCTGCCCGGCGTGGCGCAGCTCGCGCTGCAGAGCGGCCGGCACATCGCCGCGTGCGTGCTGCACGACCTCAAGAGCGAGCCGCGCCCGGCCTTTCGCTACAAGGATCGCGGCATGCTCGCCACCGTGGGCCGGCACAAGGCGGTGGCACAGCTGGGCAAGCTGCGCTTCGCGGGTGCGCTCGCGTGGTGGCTGTGGCTGATTGTTCACCTGTGGGCGCTGATCGAGCCGAAGCGGCGCGTGTCGGTGCTGTGGGAGTGGACCATCTCCTACCTCACCGGGCAGCGCGGCTCGCGCGTCATCGTCGACAGCCCCCCCAGCGCGCGGCGAGACGAGCCCGCGCACGCGCCTGCCGAGGCCAGCGCGGCCTCGTACCGCTAGCGCGTCTGCAGACCTTACTGGTAGACGCATTCCCGTCTGCAGTCGTCTGCTCGTCGGGTTGCAGCCTGGTCTGGTGACCGAACTTTGAAGGGCGCGGTCGCGCGGGGCTTTCCCTTACACTCGACGCGATGTCGAGCTGGGGGGAAGAGCAGCGGATGCATCGGCGCGTGGCCGGCAGGGCCTCCCTTCGCTCGCGCGCGGGGGAGCCGCGCGCTTCGACGCCGCGCCGCGCGACCTGCCTGCTGGTGCTGGCGAGCGCGTGCTGCGCCTCGCAGGCGCGCGCGCTGCAGCCGCTCGCGGAGTTCGTGGCCAGCGCGCTGCAGAAGAACCCCGACAACCTGGAGGCCGCGGCCAGCGAGCGCCAGCGCCGCGCACAGAGCGACGTGGCGCGCGCCGGCTACCTGCCCTCGCTGACGGCGCAGGGCGTGTACACGCGCAACCAGTACGAGGCCAAGGTGGCGCTGCCGGGCGGACCCACGGTCACCATCCAGCCACACAACGGGCTCGATGCGAGCTTCGTGCTGGGCGTGCCGCTGGTGAACGTGGGCGCGTGGCGCCAGCACCGCGCGGCCGAGGCGAACCAGGCGGTGGCCACCGCGCAGCGCGCGAGCACGGCGCAGACGGTCGAGTCCGACGTCACGCAGGCTTACTACCAGCTGCTCGGCTCGGAGGCGGTGCAGTTCGCCGCGCAGAAGAGCACCGAGGTGGCGCGAGACAACCTCACGCTGGTGAGCGACCGCAGCGAGCTCGGCACCGCCAGCCAGCTCGACCTGCAGCGCGCCGCCGCGGACCTCGCGCGCGCCGAGCAAGATCAGGCCGGCGCCGCGCAGGGCGTGATCGTCGCGCGGCGCAGTCTGGAGTCGCTCTCGCGGCTGACGCCCGAGCCGGCGAGGAAGGAGGACTACGTCGAGGACACGCTCGGCGAGGAGGCCGACCTCTCGCAGTTCCTCGGCGGAGCGGGCGATGAGCTCGTCGCGGCGCGGCCGTCGGCCCTGGCGGTGGTGGCGGCGGACCGGGCGCGCGCCGCGTCGTTCGCGGCGTGGTTTCCCACGCTCGCGGGCCAGGGACAGGAGCGCCTCACCAACGCCGCAGGCTTCGTCGGGCGCAACTCCGTGTACACGCTGAGCCTGACCCTCGCGTGGCGGCTCGACTTCGCGCTCGCGCCGAGCGTCGCCGTGCAGAAGGCGGCGGTGCAGATCGCGGAGGCGCGCGCCAACAAGACGCGTCGCGCCGCCGACGACGCCATCTACCGCAGCTGGCACCAGGTGCGCACCGGCATCGAGAAGGCACGCGCGGCGCGCACGCAGGTCAAGGCGGCCACGTTCGCGCAGGAGCTGGCGCGCGAGCGCTACACGAGCGGCGTGGCGACGCAGCTCGAGGTGGTGCAGGCGCAGCGCGACTTCTTCTCGGCCGCCGTCGCGCAGGCGCAGGCCGACTTCGATCTGCAGTACGCGCGCGCGATGCTGCGTATCGCTTCACGTCGCGCCGGAGAAACGGGGGCTGCACGATGACCTCTGAGCGAGCGAGGATACGGCGGGCAGGCCGGCTGGCAGTCGCCGTGCTGGCGCTGACCGGCTGCAGGCCCAAGGAGCGCGACGAGCCGGCCGCGCCCATGCAGAAGCCGGTGCACGTGGAGACCACTGCGGTGGCCGCGCGCGCGGTGCCGCGGCTCATTCCGCTGACCGGCACGCTGACGGCGGAGCTACGCGCGGAGCTGACCGCGAATGCGAGCGGACGCGTGGTCAAGACGTTCGTCGAGCGCGGGCAGAGCGTGGAGAAGGGCGCGCTGCTCGCGCAGCTCGACACGCGCTCGGCCAAGGCCAGCGTGAACGAAGCGCGCGCCAGCGTGGCCAGCGCGCGCACCCAGCTGGAGTCGGCGCGCTCCGAGTGCGAGCGCTACGACGCGCTGGTCGCGCGCGGTGCGATCACCAAGCAAGAGCACGACCGTCAGACCGCCAACTGCAAGCAGCAGCTCGCGTCGGTGGCGGTGTCCGAGGCGCGCGCGAGCAGCGCCTCGCTGGTGGTGGGCGACGGCACCATCCGCGCGCCGTTCTCGGGCGTGGTCACGGAGCGCTTGGTCAGCGCGGGCGACTACGTGCAGCCCTCGTCGAAGGTGGTGACCCTGGTGGTGAGCAACCCGCTGCGGCTGCAGCTCACCGTGCCCGAGCGCCGCATCGCAGACGTCAAGGCTGGCGCGCTGGTGACGTTCACCTCGCCCGCGCGGCCCGGGCAGACCTACTCCGGCACGGTGAAGTACGTGAGCGCCGAGGTGCGCGCGACCACGCGCGATCTGGTGGTGGAGGCGGTGGTGCCCAACGCCGACGGCGCGCTCTTGCCCGGCATGTTCGTGGACGCGCGCCTGCACGCGGGCGAGCGCACCTTGCCGGTGGTGCCCAAGTCGGCCGTGTTCGCGACCGGCGACGACCCGAGCCTGTACGTGGTGGAGAACGGTCAGCTCGCCCTGCGCATCGTGAAGACGGGCGTGGAGGCGGGCGGCGACGTGTCGGTCGAAGACGGGGTCAAGGCGGGTGAGCTGGCGGTGGTCTCGCCGTCGGCGCTGCTCGCCGACGGATTGCCGGTGGAGTGACGCATGCAAGGACTCGCTCGGCTGTGCGTGGCGCGGCCCGTCTTCACCTGGGTGCTGATGCTGGTGGTGGTGGTGATCGGCGGCGTCAGCTACCGCGCGCTCGGCCTCGACAAGTATCCGGACATCGACGTGCCGGCGGTGGTGATCACCACCACCCTCAACGGCGCCGCACCCGACGAGGTCGAGAGCGAGATCACCGACAAGATCGAGGCGGCAGTCAACACCATCAGCGGCGTCGACGAGCTGCGCTCCAGCTCCAGCGAGGGCGTCTCGCTGGTGACGGTGATGTTCGTGCTGGAGAAGGACGCAGACGTCGCCGCCCAGGAAGTGCGCGACAAGGTCAGCAACGCGCTGCCCGATCTCCCCAAGGGCATCGACCCGCCGGTGGTGAGCCGCTTCGACCCGGACGCCGCCCCCGTGCTGTACGCCACCCTGACCGGCCCGCGCTCGCTGCGCGACCTGACGGAGCTCTCGGACAAGCAGGTGCGACGCCAGATCGAGAGCATCAACGGCGTCGGCCAGGTGTCGATCGTCGGCGGCAAGGCGCGCGAGATCAAGGTGTGGATCGACCCGGTCAAGCTGCAGTCGCACGGGCTGACCGCCTCGCAGCTGCAGCAGGGCATCGCGCGGCAGAACTTCAGCCTGCCCGGCGGCGTGGTCGAGCGCGGGCCCAACCAGCTGACCCTGCGCGTGCAGGGCAAGGTCAAGAACCTCGACCAGCTGCGCAGCATCATCCTCGACGAGCGAGACGGGCATCCCACCCGGCTCGAGGACGTGGCCGCGGTGGAAGACGGCGCCGAGGACGAGAGCACCTACGCGAGCTACGACGGTACCCGGGCGGTGGTGCTGTCCGTGCGCAAGCAGTCCGGCGCGAACACCGTGCAGGTGGTGGACGCCGTGCGCGCGCGCCTCGATGAAGTGCAGCGCGCGCTGCCCAAGGGCGTGAACCTCGCGGTGGTGCGCGACAACTCGCAGACCATCCGCACCAGCGTGGACGCGGTGCAGGAGCACTTGGTGCTGGGCGCGCTGCTCGCCGCGCTGGTGGTGCTCGCGTTCCTCGGCGACGCGCGCAGCACCTTGATCTCGGCCATCGCCATCCCGGTCTCCATCATCGGCGCGTTCGCGCTCATGTACCTGCTCGACTTCACGCTCAACATGCTCACCTTGCTGGCGCTCGCGCTGGCGGTCGGCATCGTCATCGACGACGCCATCGTGGTGCTGGAGAACATCCACCGCTTCATCGTGGCCAAGCTCAGGCCGCCCGAGGCAGCGGCGGTCGAGGCCACGGGCGAGATCGCGCTGGCAGTGCTTGCGACCACGCTGTCCCTGGTGGCGGTGTTCGTGCCGGTCGCGTTCATGGGCGGCGTGGTGGGGCGGTTTCTGCGCAGCTTTGGCCTGACCATGGCGGTGGCGATCCTGGTGTCGATGTTCGTCAGCTTCACGCTCACGCCGATGCTCTCGAGTCGCTGGCTGGCGGCGCACGAGCCCGGGCACGCCAGCGAGAAGAAGCTGCTCGAGCGCGTGGTCGACGTGTTCTACGTGCCCATCGAGCGCGGCTACGTGTCGCTCCTGCGCTGGGTGATGCGCCATCGCTGGGTGGTGGTGCTGATGTGCGTGGGCTCGCTCGCGTCCTGCCTGCCGCTGGCGAAGTCGGTGCCGGTGAGCTTCTTGCCCGAGAACGACGACGCGCAGTTCAACGTGTCGGTGCGCGCGCCCGAGGGCACCAGCATCGCCGGCACGCGCGTGATCGCCGAGCGCGTCGCGCGGCAGATCCGTCAGGTGCCGGGCGTGTCGCACACGCTCACCAGCATCGGCGACAGCGCGCAAGCCACCCCCAACCTCGCCAACCTGTACGTGAAGCTGCGCGATCCGCACGAGCGCGAGGCGTCGCAGGCGCAGATCATGAACCGCGTGCGCCGCGACGTGCTGGCCAAGCTGCCCAAGGAGCTGAAATCGAGCGCGCTGCTGGTGTCCGACTTCGGCGCGTCGGCCGGCACCATCCAGTACGCGCTCAGCGGACCGGACCTCGACCGCCTCGCGCTGGTCGCCAAGCGCGTGGCCAGCAAGCTCAAGAAGGTGCCGGGCGCGGTCGACGTGGACACCAGCCTCGTGGTGGGTAAGCCCGAGGCGCGCCTCACCATCGATCGCGACCGCGCGGCGGCGCTGGGCGTGGAGCCGTACGACATCGCCTCCACGGTGCAGCTGCTGGTGGGCGGGCTGAAGGTGTCGACCTTCTCGGACCACGGCGAGGACTACGACATCCGCGCGCGCGCTTTCGAAGACTACCGCGTCGACGACCGCGGGCTGCTGACCACGGTGCCGTCGCGCACGCTCGGCTCGGTGCCGCTCAGCTCGGTGGTGGAGGTGAGCTTCGGCGGCGGGCCGTCGTCGATCGACCGGCTCAATCGCCGCCGGCAGGTCACCATCTCCGCCAACGCGGCGCCGGGCTACGGCGAGAACGCGATCTCGGAGTCGCTGCGCCAGCTGATCGCCGAGGAGCGCTTGCCGCCCGGGTTCACCGTCACCGCGGCCGGCAACACCAAGGAGACCGCCAAGACGGGCGCGGGGTTCCTGCTCGCGTTCGGCGCGTCGTTCGTCTTCATGTACCTGATCCTGGCGGCGCAGTTCGAGTCCTGGCTGCACCCGGTGACCATCCTGGTGTCGCTGCCGCTGACCGTGCCGTTCGCGCTGATCTCGCTGCTGATCTTCGGCCAGCAGCTGACCATGTTCTCGGCGCTGGGACTCTTGGTGCTGTTCGGTGTGGTGAAGAAGAACGCGATCTTGCAGATCGACCACACCTTACACCTGCGCGCGGAGGGCATGCCGCGCGCGGACGCGATCCTGACGGCGAACAAGGACCGGCTGCGGCCGATCCTGATGACCACCATCGCGTTCGTCGCCGGCATGCTGCCGCTCTTGTTCTCGCGCGGCGTGGGCTCCGGCCTGAACCGCGGCATCGCTGGCGTGATCGTGGGCGGTCAGGCGCTGTCGCTGATCCTGACCTTACTCGCGACGCCGGTGCTCTACTCGCTGTTCGACGACATCGTGGAGCGACGGCGGGCGCGCCGGACCAAGACCAAGTCCGACCCGCCCATCCACTCCCGCCATCCCTCCATCGCGCCTACGTGACGCTCACACGCGCTCGATGATGGTGGCGATGCCCTGGCCGCCGCCCACGCACATCGCGATCAGCGCGGTCTGCTGGTGGGTGCGCTCCAACTCGTCGAGCGCGGTGCCGAGCAGCATCGCGCCGGTCGCGCCGAGCGGGTGGCCGAGCGCGATGGCGCCGCCGTTGACATTGACGCGCTCGGGATCGATCTCGAGCTTGCGGATGGCCTGCAAGGTGACCGCGGCGAACGCCTCGTTGATCTCCCACAGGTCGACGTCGCGTGCGTGCATGCCCGCCTTCTTCAGGACCTTGAGCGCGACCGGACCGGGCGCGTGCAGCATCTGCAGGGGCTCGACGCCGAGCGTCGCCATTGCGCGGACGCGGGCGCGCGGCTTCACGCCGGTGCGCTGGACGTACGCTTCGGAGGCGAGCACCACGGCCGCCGCGCCATCGACGATGCCGCTGGAGTTGCCCGCGGTGTGTACGTGCTGGATGGCCGACAGCTCCGGGTACGCGCGCAGCGCGAGCTGATCGAAGGTCTCGCCGTGCGGGCCGACCACCGAGCCGCCGAGCGCGTCGAACGACGGCGCGAGCTTGGCCAGCCCTGCGAGCGTGGTGTCGGCGCGCGGGAACTCGTCGTGGTCGAGCAGCAGCGCGCCGGTCACCGGGTCGTGCACCGGCAGCAGCCCGCGCGCGAAGCGACCTTCGGCGATGGCCAGCGCGGCGCGCTGCTGCGAGCGCAGCGCCCACGCATCGACATCCTCGCGCGAGAGGCCCTCGAGCGTGGCGATGAGGTCGCCGCTGATGCCCTGCGGGACCTGGAACACGCGCTCGCGCAGGCGGGTGTTGTTGCCGTCGAGGCGCCCGCCGTCCGCGCCCATGGGCACGCGCGACATGCTCTCCACGCCGCCGGCGATCACCAGGTCCTGCGCGCCCGAGCCCACGCCCATCGCGCCGAAGTGCACGGCGGTGAGGCCCGACGCGCACAGCCGGTTGAGCGAGACGGCCGACACGTCGTAGGGCCAGCCGGAGGCGAGCACCGCGTTGCGCGCGATGTTCGACCCTTGCTCGCCCACCTGCGACACCGCGCCGACCACCACGTCGTCGACGTCGCGCGGATCGAACCCGACGCGCGCCTCGAGCCCGGTGATCACCCGCGCGAGCAGCTCGTGCGGATGCACCCCCGAGAGCGCGCCCTTGCCGGCCTTGCCACGCCCGCGCGGGGTGCGGGCAGCGTCGATGATGTAGCTCGCCATGACTCAGCTCCTTGTATGACGATGATCATATTATGATCGTCATGCGATCTGTCAAGGCGGTTTCGAGAACGTGGGCAAGGATCGTAATTGAGGGAGCAACCCATGGACATCGACCAGCTCCAGACCTTCCTCGCGATCGTGCACAGCGGCGGCTTCACGCGTGCTGCCGCGCGCCTGCACCGCTCGCAGTCGGCCATCAGCCGGCGCCTCTCGCAGCTCGAAGAGGATGTGGGCGCGCCGCTGCTCGAGCGGGTGCAAGGCGGCATTCAGCTGACCGACGTGGGGCGCGCGCTCCTCCCGCACGCCGAGACGATGCTTGGCGCGCTCGACGACGCACGCGCGGCCGTCGCGCAGGCCCTGCGTCCGGGCGCCGGCAGCGTGTCGCTAGCCGTGGTCGGAACCCTGGTCGACCGTCGGCTCACCGATCTGCTCGGCCGCTTTGCGAAGCGCGCCGCATCGGGATCGATTCAGATCACCACGGGGTCGAGCGCAGAGGTCAGTCGGCTCGTGCGCAGAGGCGCGGCCACGCTGGGGCTACGCTACGAGCGCGACGACGCACCGGAGCTCGCGTGCGAGAGCCTCGGTCGCGAGGAGATGCTCGTCGTCGCGCGCCCGTCCGCGCAGCCCAGCGCGGGCATCGAGCGCTGGGTGGGGTTCCCGGCGCGCGCTGGCCACGAGGACTTCGGCCGTCTGTTGCGCGCGCGTCTCGCAGCGGCGGGGCTCGCGCAGCACGAGATCCTGACCGTCGACAGCCTCTCCGCGCAGAAGCGCCTGGTCGAGTCGGGCCTGGGCTGCGCGCTGCTGCCGCGCAGCAGCCTCGGCGAAGAACTGCGCGCGCGCACGCTCGTCGTCCTCGACCGACCGGACGTCGCGACGTCGATTCCGGTGACGCTCATCTCGCGACGGAGCGGCTTCGTCAGCCCGCGCGCGCGGGCGTTGCAGGAGCTGCTCTCGACCCGCTGGGCCAGGCGCCTCGCGCGATGAGGCGTGCGAGGCGCCGATGCAGAACGCGCATGGCCGACATCGAAACTAGTCATTGGCCCGCAGCCCGTGAAGTTCTCATGCTCGTGCGAGCTGCAGCGCTTCGGCGCGCGAGGGGAGTGCGACATGACTGCCAAGCTGATCGTGCTGTATCCGAGACCGGTCGACGTCGACGCGTTCGAGCGTCGCTATCACGCGCACCACATGGTGCTGATGCGCCGCCTGGTCGGGCCCGGCATCCCGCTCCCCACCTACCTCGTGAGCCACGGTCGCGCGGCGTCGACGTTCTATCGCGTCGCCGAGATCGTCTTTTCGGACCGTGACGCGCTGCTCGCCTTTACGCGCTCCGCCGGAGCGCGCGAGGGGCTGGAGTCGTCGCGCGCGGTCTCGACCGGCGGGGAGCCGACGTACCTCACGTGCGTCGAGGACGACGTCAGAGCGTGAGGTGGGGGCGCAGGGCGCGCAGCAGCTTGTCGCCGATGCCGCGCACCTTGGTGAGCTCGTCGAGCGACGCGATGGGGCGCTGGCGGACGATCGCGGCGGCCAGGCGCGCGTTCAGGCCGGGGACTCTGGCGAGCTCTGCGAGCGAGGCACGCTGCAGCGAGACGGGCGCGCGCGCGACGGGAGGCTCCTCCTGCGCGCGTGCCGGACGCTTTGCAGACGTGCGGCGCGCCGCGGGCTCGCTCGGTGGCGCAGCCACAGGAGCAAGCGCAGGCAAGGGCTCAGGCGCAGGTGCGCTCGCTGCCGCAGGCACGCTCGCGGTCTCGACCTTCGCAGGCTCGAGGGCGACCGGCGCGGGCGCGGGCGCGACCGGCGGGGGGGCGACGACGGCTGCGCTGCTCGGCTCGGCGACCACGTAGGGCGTGGGGAAGCTGCGGAAGTCGCGGGTGCTGTAGCCCTCGACGGCGGTCCACTCGCGCAGCATCAGGGTGAGCTGCCAGGTCCCCGGCGGCGGCTGGTTCAGCGCGGCGCGCGCTGCGACCTGCGCGTGCGCAGCCTGGCCGGCGAGGCGCGGCAGCTCCGCCTGCGCGATGCGCGTGCCGTGCGCCTCGCCGCCGGTGTACGTCCCCGAGTGCGCCCACAGCTCGAGCGACAGCGAGCCGCTCAGGTTGTCGGCGGCGCGCGGGTTCAGCACGCGATCGGCCTCCAGCAGCAGTGCGTCGCCCTCGACCCGATAGCCCACCGTGCCGTCCAGGTGCGGCGCGACGAAGCGCTGCGGCGTGGCGTAGTTCGCGTAGTCGAGCACGCGGTCGTAGACACCCGGCTCGCCCACCGCGAGCACCAGCACCATCGCGTAGTCGCGCTGCGCGGGCGGCAAGTGCGCAAAGGCCTGTGCCTCCAGGCGCGGCGGCGGCGTGGGCGAGAGCGCGAGCGGCGCCTCGGCGACCTTGATTCCACTCGGCAATTCCGTGGGCGCGCGCCCGTCGTGGGGCGCCTCGCACGCCCACAGCTGCAGCGCGTACGCGGGGGATGCGTCGAGGCTTGCGGCCGGCACGCTCAGCTCGGCGTTGAGGAACGCGATGTCTCCCTCGAAGCGATAGCCGTGGCTCGGCCCGAGGGTCGCCCGGTGGGCGGGATGGTTCGTCTGCGGGATGGCGGACATAATTGTCGGACTCGTTCGGCGGCGAGAGAAAGGAAGGTCCGCACCGGTGCGGGCCTTCCTTACGGAATGCGTCCGCGCCCTGCGCGACGTCAACTTTCCGTGCGTTCAGCCGGAGAACCCGCCCTCATCGAGGAAACGCTGCTCTTCCGGCGTCATCACGCGACCGAGTATGGCGTTGCGATGCGGAAAGCGCCCGAACCGCCGGATGATGTCGCGATGACGCTCGGCGTGCGCGAGGGAGGGCTGCCCGAGCCGCTGCGCGAGCCGCACCGAGCGCTCCTGGTCGGCGAGGTTCTCCGAGTGCCCGAAGGGAAGGTAGACGAACAGCGCGAGATCAGGCGCGATGGCACGGTCGTGACCGGCTCGGATCGCGGCATCGGCGAGCTTGCGCGCGAGCGCATCGGTCGCGTACATGCGCGGCGTGCCTCGAAACGCGTTGCGCGGGAACTGGTCGAGCAGGATGCACAGCGCGAGCGCGCCCTCCGGCGTGTCCGCCCAGTGCGCGAGGTGTCCCTGCGCAGCAGCCTCGTGCTGGCGCAGGAAGCGCTCGCGAAAGCGCCGGTCGAACGCGGCGTCCTTGGCGAACCACTTGCCGGGCCCGGCCTCGTCGCGCCAGAAGGCGACGACCTCGGCCGGTTCGGTAACGGCGGTCTCCGGGTAGGGTGCAGCCGCGGCCTGCGGCACGCACGCGAGGAGTACCGCCGTCGCCAGTGTGATGAGGTGCTTCGTCATGCCTGAATCTCCCTGAAGCGGGCCACTCTTCCGAGCGCCACGCAGTCAGGGATGCCAGCGGACAGGTGCTGAATCCAATGATACGATTTCAGCGAGATGGTGAATCAAATCGATCTCGCCTCCATCGACCTCAACCTGCTGGTCGCGTTCGAGGCCGTGTACGAGGCGCGACACGTGGGACGGGCGGCGGCGGGGCTGCACCTGACGTCGTCCGCCGTTAGCCACGCACTCGGTCGGCTGCGCGCGTTGTTCGACGACCCGCTGTTCGTGCGCACGCCGCGAGGTGTGGTGCCCAGCGCGCGTGCACTGGCGCTGGCGCCCGCCATCGCCGAGGTGCTCGCGCGCGTGCGCGGCCTGCTCGGCATGCTGGAGCCGTTCGATCCCGCTCGCTCGGCGCGGCGCTTCCGCCTCGGCCTGCCGGATGCCACTGCGGCGGTGCTGCTGCCGCGCCTGATGGCCGCGCTGCGCCGCGAGGCGCCGCGCATCGACCTCACCATCCACCACCTGCTCCCCATGACTGGCCTCGGCGAGCTGGAGCGTGGGGAACTCGACCTGGTGCTGCTGGCGCTGGACGAGGTGCCCGCGCGCTTTGCCGCGCGCGTGGTGCACGACGAAGAGTTCCTGATCGCGGCGCGCGCGGGCCACCCTTACTTGCGCGCGCCCAGTCTGCAGTCTTACTGCGAGCAGCAGCACGTGCTGGTCTCCAACCGGGGCGATCACACCGGCATGGTGGACGACGCGCTCGCCGAGCGCGGGCACACGCGGCGCGTGGCCCTGAGCGTGCCGAGCTTCATGCTCGCGCTGGCGGCCATCGCGGAGAGCGACCTGCTCGGCGCGATCCCGCGCAGCCTGGTGCAGGCACACGCGGCGCGCTTCGACGTCGCCGCCGGCAAGGCGCCGTTCGCGCTGCGCCGCTTCGCGCTGCGCGCGGTGGTGGTGGCCGATGCGCTCGCCGACGCCGGCATCGCCTGGCTGTTCGACGCGGTGCAGCGCGCCATGCCGGCCTCGAAGCCGCTGCCGGCACGCAAGGCGAGCAAGAAGCCAGCTAGCGCGAGAGCTGCTCGATGACCCCGATGGTGGAGAGCAGCTCGGTGCGCGCGGTGCGGAGGTCGCGGGTCGCCTCGATGCGCTGGCGACGCGCGTTCTGCTCCACCGTCTCGGCGTCGAGCAGCTCCAGCAGGCTGGCGACGCCGGCCTTGTAGCGCTCGTTCTGCGCGGTGCGGGCCACCTGGGCTGCGCGCAGCACCTCGGCCGCCTGCGCCAGCAGCGCGTCCGCGCGCGAGACCTCGTACGACGCCTGCACCACCTGCGTGCGCACCTGCAAGCTCAGCGCTTCGAGCTGACGGTCGGCCTCGTTCAGGGTGGCGCCGGTGACCGAGGCGCGTCGCCACACGGTCGCGTCGAGCGCCGCCCAGCGCACGTACGCGCCGCCGTTGGCATAGTAAGACGAGCCCTCGATGCCCACGCCGGTGTAGATGTCTGCAAAGTTGGCGTTGGCCGAGCCGTTGAGGCCCAAGGTGGGGTAGCGCGCGGCCTTGGCGCTCTTGTGCTGGAGCCGGCGCGCCTCGCGGGCTCCGCGGCTCGCGCGCAGCTCGGGCGACGCATCGACCGCGAGCGCGGCGGCCTCCGCGGGCGTGGCGGGCGCTGGCAGGCTCGCGTCGTCGAAGCTGGTGGGCTGCACCTGCCTGGTGGGATCGGCGCCGATGGCGGAGGAGAGCGCGGCGAACGCGGCCTCGCGCTCGACCTCGCGCATGCGCACCTGGTGACGCGCGGCCACCATCTCGATCTCGGCGCGGGCGGCGTCGACGCTGGGGCGGAGGCCGGCCTTGACCAGGCCCTGGATCGCAGTGTGCTGGGCGGTGCGTCGCGCGAGCGTCAGCTCTGCATCGGACACCAGCTCGATGGAGGCCACGCTGCGCACGTAGAAGCGCGAGGCGCTGGCGAGCGCGTCGCGGATGGCGGTGTCGCGGTTGCCGCCCTCGGCCGTGATGGCGGCGTCGGCCGCGGCGATGTTGTTGCGCCGCGCGAAGTCGAGCACCGCGATCTCGGTGTTGGCGCGGCCCGAGTAGTTCTGCGCGGTGGAGTTGTAGCGCGGGTACAGGTCGCGCTGCTCGCCCGGCAGGTTGTTCGGGAACGAGGCGCGGTTGTCGTAGGTCACGCCCGTGCTGCCCTCGACCGTGAGCGCGGGGATGTACGCGCCGCGCGCGTAGTGCGCCTCGGCGCGCACGCGCGCGAGCGTGGCCAGGGCGGAGAGCACCGACGGAGGCTGCTGGCGCGCGCGCTGCAGCACCTCGCGAAAGGTCAGACGCACGGCGCCGGCCGCGGGCGGCGTGGAGGCCGCGGACGGCTGCGGCCAGCCGGGCGTGGGCGACGGGGGAGCCTCGCTGGTGGCGGGCCAGGCCGGGGCGGGCTGCGGGTTCACCGGCCTCGGCGGCGCGACGCTCCCGGGCGCATGCTGCACGGCGACGGGCGGCGCGGCGGGGGCGGGGC
>JADMIO011054736.1_pt1 | contig 67424 bp, 54 predicted proteins | sample 8958161 | NCBI WGS metagenome assembly JADMIO01 (sample SAMN16585339, study PRJNA669376) | soil metagenome | isolation source: Crop rotation soil | place: USA: Cullars Rotation, Alabama | collected 2011 | reverse complement strand
GACAACTTGTCCACGTGGAATTCTAAGCTTAGGATCCCAATGTGCTGGAAAGCGGATGGCTGGCAGGTGGTGCTCGGGGCGGTCGCGCCGATCCCATGGCGGGCCAAGGCCGCGGAGCAGGTGCTGGGCTCAAAGCCGATGACCGCCGAACTGGCGGCGCAGGCGGGCGAGGCCGCGATTCAAGGTTCGAACCCGCTGAAGTACAACCAGTACAAGGTGGATCTTGTGAAGGTGGCCGTGCGGCGCGCGCTGCTCAAGGCCGCCGGCATGGAGGTGACGGCATGAACGCGCCCGAGGAACTGAAGCCCGGGATTGAGATCGGCGGGTATTACCCCGACGGCCGGCCGATGGTGACCTGCTGCCGGCACCTGCGCTGCAAGTCGCTCTATTACAGCGGCGTCGAGCGGCCGGGGCTGCTTCACATCAGCGACGTGATGAGCTACTGGTGCAATCACACACAGCAGGGGGTCGGGTGCGACGGCTTCGAGGCCAGCCCCGAGGCCTGCCAGAAGGGCCGGACCTGCGCGGAATGGTGAGCGAAGGCGGGGGGGCCGGGCGGCATCTGAGAAACGTCTGGTGGCGCGCGCTCTGGCGGATGTGGCCGCTGCGCCGCGGGAGGACGCGTGTCTTTGACGCGGCGTGGCGCGGCATCGGCGGCACGGAGATCGCGCGAGACGGCTTCGGCTCGCTGCTTCACCTCGATCTCAACAATTTTATCGACGCGCATGTCTGGCTCAACGGAGCCTTCGAGCACGAGGAGATTCGCCTGCTGCTGAATCTCGCCGCGGCGCAGAAGTGCCGCACTTTTATCGACATCGGGGCGAACATCGGCGAGTTCTCCCTCGCCCTGGCCCGGGCGAAAGGCGTGAAAGCGGTGCATGCATTCGAGCCCGACCCGCGCAACTACGCGCAACTTCTGCGGAACATCGCCCTGAATGGTTTGGACGACGCCATCCGCGTGTGGGATGTGGCGCTCGGCGAGGAGACGGGCGAGGCCGAGTTCTTCATCAGCGAGACGATCAAGGAGATTGACGCGGGCAAGCTCAATCGCGGAACGAGCGGGCTGATCCAGCGCCCCGGCCGCCACACCCGCTCCATTCCTGTCTCCGTCCGCCGCCTGGATGATTTGATCGATCTGCGGGGCGAGTCGATCGCGATCAAAATTGATGTCGAGGGTTTTGAAAGCTCGGTGCTCGCGGGGATGGAGAACCTGATGCGCGAGAACCGATGCGTGGTGCTGATGGAGATCTTCAAGCCGAGCCGCCGGGCCGTTGAGGATTGGATGAAAGGGGTAGGCTACCACCGGCCCTACTCGCCCTCGCCCCCCGGGGAGAATTTTCTGTTCATCCCCGGGTAGCGCGTGTGCCGGGCGCGGTCCGCCGGACTCAGGCGGGCGGAAATTTCCCGGCCGCGTGGGCGCTTTGCAGGCTGAGCAGCATCTTGTCGGTCATTGCCTTGCTCCCCCCGAAGTGCCACCAGTTGACGCCGGTGACGCGACTCCAGCCTTGGAAGTCATTCAGGAAGGCATCGAGTTTGATCTCGGTTTCGGATTCATCCCAATGGGGGCCGCCTTCGTCCCAATAGGTCTGCCCTGTGAGAATGAGCGGCTTGTGAGTGATCTCGCGCCAGCGATCCAGGCAGAGGTCGGCGTAGGCGGCAGGGCTCTCGGGGGCGTACCGGCTGCCAAACTCCCGGCGCATTTTCTTGTCGGGATAGAAGAACCAGTAAACCTGCGGCGCAAAGGCGTCCACCAGCGGCGAGGCGGCTCGCATCAGCCTGGGCTCGTGCCAGTCGATGAGGGGAAAGCTTGAGACGGCGACGCCGCCTCCGCTTGGAAGCCCCGCGCGGACGGCGGATAGAAAGTCATGCACCTCGGCCTCGGTCCAGTCCGAGGCGTTGACCTCCTGTTCGATGTCCGCAACGTAATCCGAGAGGCCAAGGTCGGTTGTGGTTTGAACCGCAAGCCTGGCCTCCCGCGCCACGTCCTCGCCCTGGCACCAGCCCCAGGCGGCGACGCTGATCCCCGCATCCTGTAGCGCCTTGACCGCCTTCTTGTTGTCCGCCTGCACGCCCGATGGGCTGGAGCGTCCATGCACCCGCAGCCATGCATGTGTCATGCCGCAGTCCGTCATTGCCTTGACCATCTTGGCCAGTCCGCCGTGATGGGCCATCGTCTCCTTAAGCTCATAGATGAAGGTGCCGTGCCCGCGAAACGACTTTGGAAGCGCGGCGGCCGCGGCAGGGTCGGGGGCCGGGGGAAGGGGCTGGGGGTTCAATTCCAGCATCATCATGGGGCCGGCGCCCCCCCCGGGAGGATTAATGTCCGCCGTTGGCATGACTCCGGAATCGTTGATCGAAGGAACGATGACGTGGGAGCTGGCCCCGGACTGAAAATCCACGACGACCGCCACACCCCCGCCCACGGCCCGGGCCTTGCTCGTGGTGTCGCTGATGATTGCGGTGGGATGTTTTGTGGTTGATGAAAAGCTCATGTCCTGTTTGACCTTTCTTGGAAGGATTAAAAAAGCAAGATGGGGGCGGGCGCGGGCCAGGCGTGCCCCCGACCCGCCGCCCCCAGCCTGACGTTATGGATTCTCCAGCGCCGTCGCCTGCGCGGTGAGGCGGGCTTTCGCGCTCGCGATAGCCGCGGCCTTTTGGGTGTCATCCGCCCATACACCGGGCTTCGCGGGATCCGTCCGCTTCTCAGCCTTCTTGGTGACCGCTTGTTCGTCGATGGCCGCCTTCAGGCTTCCGAGGATGGACTTTTTGACCTTTTGCAGAGTGGCATCCGCGTTTTTCCGCCGCGCGTCCGTCTCGTGGATGTTGAGGCCCTTGAGCGTTCCCGTGGTCGCGGCATCCCCGCTCTGGGGAATGCCCATCACCTGCCCCACGATCCCAAACGCCTTCCGATAGAGGGCGCCGTGCGCCACGAGGAATTTCGTCGGATCGAAGTCGGAGCTTTTCAGGAACGGGGTCGCCCAGTTCTCCAGATAGATGACTGCATTGTGGGTGCCCATTCCACCCGATGACTCGGCGTAGTTGAGGCGCTTCCAGGAGCGCTTGTTCGACTCATTCGTAATGGTGTCGATGTAGGCGCTCTTCGTCAGGACCTGCTGCATCGCCTCGTTCACGAGGGGGCCTTCGTTGAAGTTGACCAGCCGATTTGTGGCAAAAGTCTGCCGTCGCATTTCCCTCGCAACGCGCGGTTGCCTCAGCGCCACGTCGGCGCTTGTATCAACCCAATGCCTCGTTTCTTCGAGCGACTTTAAGGCAACGATCTGCTCGACAGGAATCCCCACTCCGAAATCTTGCAGAACCTGCTCCATACCCTTCATGGCGGTTTGACGGGCCGATTCACTGCGTCCCGCGTTGAGTGCCTCGCGCGCCTGATCCAGCAGGTAATTCAGCTTCTCCGTGCCGTCCGGACCCCTGTAAGCATCCGCTCCGCGCGCGTAGGAGGCCCCAATGGAAGGGTCGGCCGCATTGAGGGCGCCAAACATTCTGGCGGAGAGGAACCCCAGGTAAATGGGCGGCAGATTCTGCTCCAGCGGGGTGATTGCATCCCGCATTGACTTCAGAGCGTTGGCCGCGTTTTCCAGTATGGCCGCGTTGGTTTCAAAGCTCCTCAGGCCCGAGACAATTCCAACATATCGATCCCAGGCGGCCTGAAGATTATCGAAGCTTTCAACTCGCTCGCTAAATGCCGTGGCCACCTCCCCCCACTCGCCCCCAGCCGCCTTTGCTGCGGCCACCTGGGCCGCCATGGGGCGCATCTGGTCGGCCGTCAACTTCAGGTCCCGGAATGCCGGGGTGCACTGGTCCTTGACCATGACAAAATCGGGCTGTGAGGGAGATTTGACCGGATCGACAACCTCGGTCTTTGCTGGTGCGTTTCGCGCGAACGCGGCCTTGTCCCCCATTTTGAATGGAGTCGCCAATTGGTTCGGATTCTCGATGCCCAGCGTGTCCTGAAACACATCGACATCGACCTTGATGCTGGACCGGGTGAAGAAGTCGGTGCCGAGTCCGACTCCGGCGAGCACGCCGAGCGCGGCGGCGGCGGGCTGGGTTCCCTGCTGGCAGGCCGCGCACATGGGCAGCAAAGCCAGAACAAGCGCGCATCGCGCGGGCGAAAACACAGTGATATTCCTTGGTCGCATTGCTTGGTCTCTCCTTTACTTCAGGTTCGCGGCTTGCGCGTCGTAGGTCGCCTGGGCCTGCGTGAAGCCGGCGTCGGCGCTGGATGAATCAAAGGTTGCGGTCGAGCCGAGGGCGGCGGCCCCGGCTTGCGCGGCCTGCAGCAGGATGAGCCGGACCTTCTCTGGCGTCAGATCCTTGTCGTCAAGCTTGCCGGACAGGTCTTTCAACTGCTTGGCGGTCGCCGCCGCCCGGACTTTTGCGTCCGAGGCGGACTTCTCTGAATCAACAGCCTCATCGAACTGCCTGCCCCCGACGGAGGCGGCCAGCAGGGAGCCGAACGCCGCGCCTGCCTCGTTGCTCTCCGCGAACAGCTTCACCTGATCGGCCATGGCATCAGCATTGGCGCCGTAGATGACCGTGAAGCGCTTCTGTCCCTCCTGAATCTCCCACTCGCCCTTGTCGCCGTTGTACGTCATGACGCATGAGCCGAGATTCTCGGTCTTCGTCGGGGCGCCGACCTGCCCAAACAGATCGTGCAAGGCCTCCGCGTCATACCAGCCGGTCTGCATGTTGGACTTTGTGTTGACCGAGCAGCCCTTCACAGTGACCCGGTAGAACTTGAGGTCCGAGTTGTCGTGATCAAGGTCGGCCGCCGCGAAGTAGTAGCGGGTCGATTGGCCGCTCACGCACCCCACGCAGAGCAGTCCCGCAAGCGCAGCGGAGGCCAGCCCGCCTAGTTTTAGCCTTCTCATGTGCAAATCCTCCATTCGCGTCGGAAAATTGGAAAATGTGTCTTCAGATATTTGTTCAGAGCGGAAGTCGTGCCAAGGAAGTGACACCTATTAAAGTTGCGGGCTATCAATGGAATTACACATTTGAACTCTACTAAAGAGGGATGCATGGCCCCTCAAGTGATCCAAAAATAGAGCCCGTGACTAAAAAAGCGGTTTTGTGTCCCAAAATTGGATCGCAGTGAGGTGTTTTATTGCAGTAGAGACGGAAAGGCCGGCGGTGAAACGGAAAGACGGGAACCTTGTCCGTAAACGACTCTATTTCATATGCAGGGCGCCACCAAGAGACACGCCTGTTCCACGGGCCCATTGAGCCGCAAATCCCGCGCGGGAGACCTCCGAGCCATGCTCTTGCGGCCGTTCGCCTCCTTTTGAATCTTTGCCTCGCGCCCCTTTTCGGTTATCCTCGGCTTCCGCAATGGAATCGACAGCTTGCGCGCGGGTTCGCGCCCGCACGACAACAGCGAAATGAGGAGACAGACTAATGAATCGCATAATGAGAATGGCGGCGGGGGCGGTTTTTTCGCTTGCGCTGCTTGCGGGCGTCGCGCCCTCCCGGGCAGCCGACGCCCCGAAGGCCAAAAAGGTTGTGCTCGTGGCCGGCACCCCCAGCCACGGGCGGGGCGAGCATGAGTTCAACGCCGGAACCATCCTGATGAAGAAGTGCCTCGACCAGACGCCCGGGATCGACGCCCAAATTTATCTTAACGGCTGGCCGAAGGACCCTGCGGCCTTCGACGGGGCGGACTCCATCGTTCTCTATATGGATGGGGGCGCGGGGCATCCCGTGATTCAGGCAGACCATCTTCAGAAGATGGGCGAGCTCATGGCGAAGGGTGTGGGGCTCGTCTGTCTGCACTATGCCGTCGAGGTCCCGAAGGACAAGGGCGGGCCGGAGTATCTTAAGTGGATCGGCGGGTACTACGAGACCGACTACTCGATCAATCCGCATTGGACGGCCGACCTTGTGCTGAACCACGACCATCCGGTCATGCGGGGGGTCGAGGAGGACAAGATTCTGGACGAGTGGTATTACAACATGCGGTGGCCGGAGGACCTCAAGAATGTGATCCCGGTGCTGAAAGGAACGCCGCCCGACGTGACGCGGAAGACACCCGCAAGCAAGGCGAATCCCGGGCGAATCGAAACGCTTGCGTGGGCCATCGAGCGTCCTGATGGCGGGCGCGGCTTCGGGTTTACGGGCGGGCACTTCCACAAGAACTGGGCGAACGAGAATTTCCGGCGTCTGGTCCTGAACGCAATCCTCTGGTCGGCGAAGGCCGAGGTTCCCGCCGAGGGGGTGCAGTCCAAACTCACCGAGGAGGAGCTGAAGGCGAACCTCGATCAGAAGAAGTAGCGCGGTCGGACGGGGCGGGGAAGCGAAAATCGAATGTTTCGTTTCCCCTCCCGTATTGCCTCGCATCATGCTACCTTTACCCGCCTCCCAAAGGGAGGGGGGGCACGCTGATGCCGCCCCGGCCTGCAAATCCAGCACCCGCCGCGCCTGCCGAACGCCGCGAACAGCGCCGCTCAACAGAGCTCGAGCGGCTGCGCGTCCTTTACAACATCTCAAATATCCTTACAACGACGCAGCGCCACGACGCCGTTCTTCGCGCCATTCTCAAGGAGGCGGTGAAGGTGACGCGCGCGACAAGCGGGTCCCTTATTCTGATCGAGCGCGCCACCGGCGTGTTGAACATTGAGATCGCCGACAACATTGATCCGGACGCCGCGTCGGGAGTGAAGCTGAAAATTGGCGAGGGGGTGACCGGCTGGGTTGCGAAGACGGGCGAGCCGCTTCTCGTCGGCGACGTCCGGAGCAGTCCTCAGTACATCAGCCTTAAATCCGACGTGCTGAGCGAGCTGGCCGTGCCGCTGATCATCGGCGGGGAGGTTGTCGGAATCATCAATCTCGACAGCAACAAGCTGAACGCCTTCACCGAGGACGACAAGGATTTGATGGTGGCGGTCGCGGCGCAGTCGGGGCGCGTGATGCAGGCCGCGCGGCTGAACGCGGAGAACCGGCGCAAGGCGAACCGGCTCCAGACCCTTTTCCGCATCTCGGGCGCGATCGTCAGCGAGCCGCTCCTTGAGGATGTGCTTCGCAAGGTCGCGGACGAGGTGCGCCGCCTGATGGACGGACGGGTCTGCTCGATCGTTTTGGTGGACGACAGGGGGGAGATATTCAACATCGCCGCCGTCGCCGGAGATGTTCTGCCCGCGTATGCCGAGCGAAAAAACTTCCCGATATCCGGAACCATCATCGCGGACGTGCTTGCGCGGCGTGAGAAGCTGTACATCGCGGATGTGCGGGAGGAGCCGCGCTACCGCCTGCGCGCCGTGGCGCAGGAGATGGGGCTGTGCTCCCTGCTCGCCGTTCCCATGATCTTTCTCGACAAGTCCATTGGCGTGCTGAACGTTTACACCGACGAGGTGAAGACCTTTCCGGAGGAGGATGTCGCGCTGCTGGAGGCCTTCGCCGGGCACTGCGCCGTCGCGATCGTAAACGCGAAGCGCCTGCAGCGCATTTTCCGGAACGACGAGATGCTGCGGGAGGCGGAGAAGTTCTCGCTGCTGGGGGCGCTCTCGGCGGAGATCGCGCACGAGGTTTTGAATCCGGTCACCATTCTCAAGATGCTGGTCCACACGGTGAGTTCGGACAAGGGGCTCACCAAGGCAAGCCGCAGCGACCTCAAGGTGATGGAGAAGACGCTAACGCACATTCATGACATCGTGGACGGGGTTCTCGATTTCTCGCGGCAGCCGCGGGCGGAGAACAAGGAGCAGGCCGCGCTCAATCAGATCGTCGAGGACGTGATGATGCTCGTCGGGCACAAGGCGAACGTGATGCGCCGCAAGATCAACAAGCGGCTTTCCGAGGGGCTCCCGCTTGTCCGCGTCAATCCCGGCCAGATCGCGCAGGCGGTCCTCAATATCGCGCTCAACGGGCTTGAGGCGATGAAGCACCAGGGGGAGACACTGCACATCACAACCGGGCAGACGACTGTCGAGGGGCGCGCGTGGGTTTATGTGCGCGTTCGCGACGAGGGCCCGGGACTCCCCGAGGAGCTGCACCAAAAAATCTTCACCCCCTACTTCTCCATGCGCGACGGCGGGACGGGCCTGGGCCTGTTCGTCACCGGCAAGATCGTGCAGGAGCACGGGGGTAGGCTAAAGGTCAAGAGCGCCATCGGCGCTGGAACAACTTTCGACATCCTCCTGCCCGCGGAATGACGCGCGCTGAAAACCGGTTGCCATGCACACACTCCTCATCATCGACGACGAAAAAGACGTCCTCTACTCCTTCAAGCGAATCCTTGCGAACGAGGAGTATGAGCTGATTCTGGCCCGCAGCGCGGAGGAGGGGATCAAGCTCTTCAAGGAGAAGCGCCCCGACCTTACCCTCATGGATGTGCGGATGACCGGCATGACGGGGATCGAGGCGCTGGCGGAGATGCGGAAGCTCGACCCCAAGGCGCTTGTCATCATCATGACGGCGTATGCGAACACCCAGACCGCGATCGGCGCGATGAAGGCGGGCGCGTACGACTACATCCTGAAGCCGTTCGACATCACCAAGATCAAGGAGATGCTCCGCGAGGCGCTCCAATCCTCGGAGAACATGAAGTCTGTGGTTTCGTACCAGCCGCTGCTGACCAAGGAAGACCACAGCCAGGGGATCATCGGAACGTCGGACGCGATGCAGGTGGTTTACAAGGAGATCGGGCGCGTCGCGGCGAAGAACATTCCCGTGCTCGTGACCGGGGAGACGGGCACCGGCAAGGAGCTGGTGGCGCGGGCGATATATCATCACAGCGACCGCAGCGACCGGCGGTTTCTGGCGATCAACTGCGGGGCGATTCCCGAGCAGCTTCTTGAGAGCGAGCTTTTCGGGCATGAGAAGGGAAGCTTCACGAGCGCGCACGCGCGCAAGATCGGCAAGTTTGAGATTTGCGACGGAGGAACCCTGTTCCTCGACGAGATCGGCGAGCTGACCCAATCCACGCAGACGAAGCTGCTGCGCGTACTTCAGGAGAAGGAATTTGAGCGCCTCGGCGGCTCCGCGCCGATTCGTGTGGACGTGCGGATCATCGCGGCGACAAACCGCGACCTGCGGGACATGATCACGCAGAAGACTTTCCGCGAGGATCTGTTCTACAGACTGAATGTGGTGACGATCAAGATGCCGCCTCTGCGGGAGCGGAAAGACGACATTCCCCTGCTGGCGGAGTATTTTGTCGAGCGTTTCGCGCCCGAGCTGAGCGGCCGGGTCACGATAAGCGAGGCGGCGCTCGAGAAGCTCTGCCAGCACGACTGGCCGGGCAACGTGCGCGAGCTCGAGAACGTGGTGAAGAGCTCCCTCGTCCGGGTGAGCGGGCAGGTGCTGCTGCCGGGGGATGTGCAGCTTGACGAGGCGCGCGAGGCGTCGGCGATCCGGGCCGCGGGGCCTGATCCGCTCCGGTACGTGGATGGTTCGAACGGCGAGCCGCGCGCCGCCGTGGCGGCTGACCCGCTGCTATCCGGGGCGGCGAGGCATGATCTGGATGCGATGATGAAGGTGGTCTTCGAGGAGGTCCGCCGCCGCCGCGCCGAAGGTGAGAAGGACGACGCGTTCGACCTCCTTGAGCGGTGCCTTGTGCGCGAGTCCCTGATCACCGAGAACGGGAATCAGGCGCGTGCCGCGAAACTACTGGGCATCACCCGCTCGACGCTGCGGAAGCGCATGGCAAAGTACGGCATTCAGCTTCGGACGAATATTGAGGCGGATCGGCTGGACTGAGACCTGCCCCGCGCAATTCACTGTCTGCGATTGTCTTGCTTTCCAAACGGGGCAGCTAAATAGTTAATCAAGCGTTTGTCCGGGGAGACAATTGTAATGACCGTTTGCGCCGAGGACCCGATCAATCCGTGTCCCGCGAGGCGGGGACACGCTGCGGGCCGCATTCTAACGGGCATAACCTTGGTATGGCTCGCCTGTTGCGCCCCTTCCCACACTGGCGCGACCCCCACGCCGACGCCAACCCCGACTGAAACCCCGGCTGCTTCGGCGACCCCCACAGAAACGCCGATCATCCTGGCCCCGACCCAGCGTCCGATGAGCGCCTTCGAGATCTACTACGAGCCCAACTTGGAAATGGCCCCCACCGCCCTGATGGATATTGAGGGGGCGGTTTACTGCGATTCCGACATGTATGTCCAAGCCGCGACCGGTCTGAATTTCCATGCGGACGTGAGGGTTGCGGGCGACCTTTACTGGGGACGCTCAGAGTTTTACAGCATCAACTCCTACGTGGCGTTTAACGCCAACCAATCCTGGAGTGATCTTTCGCCGCCGGGGCCGACGACATTTACGGATGGTAGGAGCCAATTGAGCATGGACCCGGGCACGGGGCTGATCGACGCCCACACGGATGGATGGGCTGCGCTTTCGGCCAATCGCTGGAAGGAACACGTCAGGGATAACGTGGCTGATTTTGTGGTGTTCTTCAATCCGGGGCTGGGACCGAACGGCCATCACGTCATTATTGAACGGGCGTCAGTGGCGGACAGCTTTCCCGTTTCGTCGGTTAAGCTCGAGAACATCGCCTCGCTGCGGATCACGTGCGGCAGTTCGGGTCTGATCACGGGCGCCCGCCGCACAAGCCCGGAGGGCCAGTTGCCTGTGACCTACGTCACGGTCGATCTGACGTACCCCGATCCTGTTTCCCCGGCGCTGCCGCGCAAGAGTGTCGCCGGCTCCTCCTATTTCTATGACAGCCGGGAGAGGAAGTGGGTGGTAACCCTTGATCTGAACGTGGGGAACATGCGCGAAGCGGCCGCGAACGGACGGACCGACCTGCTGCCCGTGAATGGAATCCTTTATGCCTCCAACGAGGATAGGGACGGCGGCGCGCAGCACGGCGCGGTCCGCATCAGGAACGGGGCGGTTCTCCCTTACCCGGACGCGCCCGCGACCGGATTCTCGGTTGTGAGTGACGACGCCATATACATCCTGGGCGATTACAACACCGTTACTCCCGCCGGGGGGCGTCCGAGGCCGCTCTCAATGATCGCGGGGGACGCGGTGATGCTGCTCTCCAATGCGTGGACCGACGCGAACGCGGGCGGCCCGGCGACGATGCCGACCGTCCCGGTTGTCAGCGCGCCCATTACAGGCACGGTCAAGGCTGTCGGATCTCGTCTGGCAACCGCCACGAGCGTCAATGCCTTCATCATTGCCGGGATCGTTCCCTCCGGCTCGGACACCGACGGTAACAACGCGACCCAGGAATACAACTACAGCGGCGGCTTCGAGAATTTCTTTCGCTATCTTGAAACGTGGAGCGGCCGCAATCAGACCTTCGTCGGATCGCGGGCCTGCCTGTTCACCAGCGCCAAATACACGGGACGCTGGCAGAACAATGCCGACATTTACTCGCCCCCGATACGAGTGTGGGCGTGGGACGCGAGATATGGAACAGAGGCGGCCCCGGGAACGCCCCTCGGTTGGATTTCTCTGTCGTCCTCCCGGCTGCGCGGGGACTTTGATGGGTCCGGCTGCACCAATGTTTATGACTTTCTCTACCTGCTGGATCACTGGACCGGAGGGCCCGATGTGCCCCTCATCGGAACTGACGATTTTCTTGCCCTCCTCGACCACTGGACCGAGGGATCTGGCTGCACGTAGAGTTTTGCTTGAGGCACAGGTTATAAGGTGGTGATCACCGAGAGAACGCGCGGTGGCACCGAACTTGCACTCCTCCGGGGGATTCCCGTCGTCTGGAGCGGCCGCGGGGCGGAATTTTGCGCGTAAAGCGAGATTTCTCCTATATCTTTGTTCCATTTCCGACTTTTGTTCGTGTATGGTTCAGCGTATCAATGTACGGATCGCGGCAGTTGGAGCTTTTTTAGTCACCCGACGCCGTGGATAAGCTTGAAGTTACAGTATTTTCCGCCCGTCGCGGGGAGTTGTTTGTATGACCCATCGTTCTTCGAGTTCGCACCCCGGCGGGAGTCGCCCCAACGAGGGCGCGTCCTGGTTTCTGCGTCCCGCCGTCGCGGTCATGAACCGCCTGAAGTATCCCAAGAAGTTCGCGGTCATCAGCCTCTTCTTTGCGCTGCCGCTTGCCGTGGTGATGTTCCTTCTGATCTCCCAGATCAACACCACGGTCCTTTTCGCCGACAAGGAGCTGAAGGGGAGCGAATACCTTCGCTGCACGCGGGAGTTGATGGAGCACATCGCGCACGCAAAGTGGCTGTCCCACGATTTCTCGACGGGGGAAATTCCCCAGCGTCCCAACCTCACGGAGGCGCACCGAAGGATGGATGTGGCGCTTGCCCGGCTTGCCGGACGGGACTCGGACCTTGGCCGGGAGCTCAGGACTCAGGGGCGGGTGCAGGCGCTTCAAGACAACTGGCAATATCTGAAGGATCGATCGGCGGGGCTCGAGGCCGATGTCGCCGACAAGCTTTACGACCGTATGATCGAGGATGTGCGCGGGCTTATCTCACACGTTGGCGACAGTTCAAACCTGATCCTTGATCCGGATCTCGACAGCTATTACATGATGGACGCGGTTCTGCTGAAACTCCCCGAGGCGCAGGACCTTTTGGCGCGGACCCGATTCATGGTTCACGGCATCCTCAAGCGCGGATCGATCACTCCCGACGAAAAGGCGCAGATCATCGTCCTGACCGGATTGATCCGCTCCAATGCCGAGGGTTTGCGGAGGGGATTGGATGTCGGGATTGAGAACAATCAGATCGGCAATGTGAAGCCGCTTCTCTCGGCGCCCTTTGAAGGGCTTGCCCTCGCGACAAGCCAGCTCACCGATCTTCTCAACAAGCGCCTGATCGCGGCCCCGGCCATTGAGCTTCCGCGCGAGGACTTTGACGCCGCAATCCGGCAGGTGCTCAACAGAAGCTACGACTACTGGGACCGGAGTGTTCTTGAGCTGGATCACATCATCCAGGCCCGCATTGACCGCTATCAGCGGCAGAAGCTCCAAGTGGGCATCTTCTCGGCCGCGATGCTGCTGGTGGTCGCCTACTTGTTGCTCGGATTCTATTCCGCGGTGATGAGAACGGTGTCCAGCCTTGCGGGGGCGGCGCGGCGGATGGTCGGCGGCGAGATGGAGACGAACATCCACGTCGCGACGCGCGACGAGATGGCGCAGGTCATCACCTCCTTCAATGATGTGGCCAGCAGGCTCAGGGAGGAGTGGGCGCAGGCGAGGGAGGAGAGCGATCGGGCGACGGCGGCCGAGGCCCGGCTGCGCGAGAGCGAAACAAAATACCGGGCGATCTTCGAGAACGCGTCCGACGGGATATTTCAAACCACTCCGGACGGCCGGTACCTGAGCGCGAATCCGGCCCTCGCGCGAATCTACGGGTACGACACTCCCGATGAGCTGATGACGAGGCTCACCGACATTGCGGCGGGGCTTTATGTCGAGCCGACAAGGCGCCGGGAGTTCATCCGCCTGATGGATCTCGACGGCGCGGTGAGCGGCTTTGAGTCCGAGATTTACCGCAAGGATGGGAGCCGGATTTGGATTCGCGAGAACGTGCGGGCGGTGTGCGGCGAGGACGGCCGGATTGAATGCTATGAGGGAACGGTTGAGGACATCACGGAGCGCAAGCTTGCCGCCGCCGAGCTCCTGGTGGCAAAAGAGGCCGCCGAATCAGCCAATCTTACGAAAAGCCAGTTCCTCGCAAACATGAGCCATGAGCTCCGGACGCCGCTCAATGCCATCATCGGGTACAGCGAGATGCTTCACGAGGAGGTGATGGAGGAGGGGCACGACAGCTACGCGGGCGACCTCATCAAGATAAACACAGCGGGCAAGCACCTGCTTACCCTTATCAATGACATTTTGGACCTTTCGAAGATTGAGGCCGGGAAGATGGATCTCTTTCTCGAAACCTTCGATCTGCAGGAGGTGGTGCGTGATGTCTCGTCCATCATTGAGCCGCTGGTTCTCAAGAACAACAACCGCCTTGTGATAGAATGCCCGGAGCCGATCGGCGAAATGCACGCCGATCTGACGCGCGTCCGGCAGAGCCTCTTTAACCTGCTGAGCAACGCCGCCAAATTCACGAAGGACGGAACAATCACCTTCTCCGTGTGTCGCGAATCGTCGGCCGGGGAGGACTGGATTGATTTTCGGGTGAGCGACACGGGTATTGGGCTTTCGACCGATCAGGTCGAAAAGCTCTTCCAAAGCTTCACGCAGGCCGACGCCTCCACCTCGCGAAAGTTCGGCGGCACCGGCCTGGGGCTGGCCATCACGCGGAAGCTGTGCCACCTGATGGGCGGCGACATCACGGTGACGAGCGAGCCCGGCAAAGGCTCCAGCTTCCTAATCCGGCTTCCCTCGCGCGTGATCATCAGAAGGATATCCCCGGCCAACGCGGTCTCGCAAATCGTCGCCGGGGCGACCAGCTCGCCGGCGAGCGCCGCCGGCCAGCTTGTTCTCGCCATTGACGACGATCCCGTGGTTCACGAGCTTTTAAGCCGCTTCCTGGGCAAGGAGGGGCTGCGCGTTGTCAGCGCGCTCAACGGACCCGAGGGACTGCGGCTCGCGAAGGAGCTGCGGCCTTCGGTGATCACGCTGGATGTGATCATGCCGACAATGGATGGCTGGGCCGTGCTCGCGGCGCTCAAGGCCGACCCCGAGCTCGCCGCGATCCCCGTCGTCATGATGACGATGCTCGACAACAAGAACATGGGTTACGCCCTCGGTGTCTCCGACTATATGACCAAGCCGATTGATCGGGGCGAGCTCGTTCGCATCGTGCGGCGCTTCCGCTGCCCGAACCCGCCGTGCCGCGTTTTGGTGGTTGAGGACGATCCCCCCACGCGCGAGATGATTGTCCGAATGCTGGAGAAAGGGGGATGGCTCGTGGATGAGGCCGAGAACGGACTCATCGGCCTTCAGCGAATCGCCGAACACCGCCCCGTCCTGATTCTGCTCGACCTCATGATGCCGGTCATGGACGGGTTCGAGTTTGTGCGCGAGCTGCGTCGCGCCAGCAACGAGCCCCCGCCCCCTATTGTCGTCATCACGGCCAAGGAACTGACGGAGGACGACCGGCTCCGCCTGAATGGTTTTGTGGAGAAGATTATTCAGAAGGGGGCCTACGACCGCGATGACCTGATGCGCGAAGTGCACAACCTGGTGACGCTTTGCGTGAATCAGTCGGCCGAGCATCAGGCCGACCCCGGGCAGGGCGTCGAAGCCCCGGAGACTGCCGAATGAGCGGAGCCAACAAATTTTACAACGTCCTTATGGTGGACGACGAACCCGCGGCGCTTGAGCTTCTGTCAAGACGGGTCTCGCGGCACGGCTACGAGGTTACCCGGGCGCTTTCGGCCGACGAGGCCTCGGACGCGGTGGCCGTCCGCGTGCCTGACATCATCCTGCTTGACATGAACATGCCGGGGGTTTCAGGCCTGGAGTTGCTGCGTCGCCTGCGGCGGGGGCCTTGGACGCAGACGGTCCCGGTCATCATGGTCTCCGCGATGGATGACACCGAGAGCATTGTCACCGCCCTCAAGGCCGGGGCGAACGACTACGTCACAAAGCCGATCGACATGAACATTCTGCTTGCGCGCATGGAGACGCAATTGCGTCTAACGGCCCTGCTGATGAAGATGGAGACGCAGACACAGATACTTTCCCGGCTGGCGGCCTACGACGAGCTTACCGGAGTTTACAACCGGCGCTCGCTCTTCGACGCGCTTGAGGCGGAGTTCTCCCGAACACGGCGTTCGGGGCATCACCTCTCCGTTCTCATGGTTGACGTCGATTTTTTCAAGCGCATCAACGACACCCACGGGCATCTTGTGGGTGACGAGGCGCTGAAATCGCTGGCGGGCCGGCTGCTCCGCGCGCTGCGGGCCATTGATGTGCTGGGTCGTTACGGCGGGGAGGAGTTCTGCGCGGTCCTGCCGGAGACGAACGTCGAGGGGAGCCTTCGGACGGCGGAGCGGGTGCGCCACGCGATTTCCGAGTCCCCGTTCTCGCTGGCGGGGGCCGATTTGGATATTCCAATCACCATCAGCATCGGGGCCGCGACGACCATTCCCGGCGGGGGGGAGAGCCCGACCGAGCTTATCATGATGGCGGACCGCGCGCTGCTCGAGGCGAAGCGGACAGGCCGCGACCGCGTCTGCCATCCCGCACAGGAGCACGCATCATGACGAAGATACTTCTTGTCGAAGACAACGAGATGAATCGTGACATGCTTTCGCGAAGGTTGGAGCGCAAAGGGTACCAGGTGCTGATGGCCTTCGACGGCCAGCAAGGGATTGACATGGCCCGGTCGGAGACGCCGGCGCTCATCCTCATGGACATGAGCCTGCCGGTGAAGGATGGCTGGACCTCCACGCGCGAGATCAAGGCCGATCCCGCGACCCGGGGGATTCCAGTGATCGCGCTCACGGCCCACGCGCTCACGGGGGAGCGCGAGAAGGCGCTGGAGGCGGGATGTGACGATTTCGACACGAAGCCCGTCGATTTTCCCAAGCTCCTGGAGCGCATCGAAAAGCTGCTGAACAGGAGTTAGAGCCCCCCCGCCATGAGTGACGAATCGGCCTTCCAAATCACAGTATCCCGCACAACGAAGCACGACCTTCGCACCCCTCTGAACCAGATCATCGGCTACGGTGAGCTGTTGGAGGAGGAGCTTGCGGAGATCAGCCAGCCTGGCATGATCGAGGATGTGAGAAAGATGAAGGAGGCGGCGTACGTCCTGCTGCGCGCGATTGACGCGCTTTTTGACCGGGAGCGGCTTGTCGGAGAGGCCCCGGACGCCACGGCCACCCCCCCTCCGGCTGATTTTGAAAGCCTGCCGGGGCTGCATGCGGGGCCGGCAGCCAAGCGCGCACCGCACGAGGCGGCGACGTTCCTTGTGGTTGACGACAACGAAAAGAACCGCGATCTGCTCGCGCGGCGGCTCAAGCAGCTTGGGTATGACGTGCTTCTCGCGACCGACGGTCCCGACGCGCTGGAGGTTCTTGGCGAGGCGACCATCGACATCGTGCTCCTCGACATCATCATGCCGGGGATGAGCGGGCTGGAAGTGCTTGCGAAGATTCGCGCGAAACACTCATGGGTGCAGCTCCCGGTCATCATGGCCACGGCAAAGGACCACGCGGCGGACATTATCGAGGCGCTCCGCCTGGGTGCGAATGATTACGTTACGAAGCCGCTAAACTTCCCGGTGCTCCTTGCGCGGGCCGAAACCCATCTTTCGATCAAGCGACTTTCGCAGATTAAAGAGCGGTTCACGCAGACGCCCGGGGGGCCGAACGTCACGCGAACCGGCATCGCAGAGTCGATGGTTGGCAAAACGCGCATGTAGCAGGCACCCCGAGCGGCAGGGAGATCCCACGGGTTCGCCTGCGCCACGTGAAACAAGGACTCAGACTCGCGAGGCGGGCGCGCAGGGGAAACGTTGAAAGGTTCCCATGAAACGGTTCCAAGAAGGAAAAGCCCCCGGCGAACCTTTGTTCGCCGGGGGCTTTCTGTTCTCGGGGGCCGCGTCGCGGGATCGACTACGGCTGGAGCGCGCGGGCGCGCGCCGCGGGATCGACGTCGGCCTGGCCCTCCATCGCGGCCTTCATGCGGCCTCGGTGGCGCTTGACCATCTCGGGGGGCGGGCCGCCGTCAAGGGGCTCAAGGTCGTCGTTGCCGCCGCCGATGGCGCTCTTGGGGGCCTTGTCGCTGTCGTTGGGCTCGGCGTATCCCCAGGTGATCCACGCGAGGTTCATCTCGTCGGTGGTCTCCTCGGCGAAGACAAGGTTGGCCGTCGGGTCGGGGTTGGCCGGGTTGCTCTTGGAGTTGTTGTATCCCATCGTCGCCTCGATGATGGTCCCGGCGGGGAAGCGGCGCGGCTGCGGGTATTCATAAGGCATCTGCCAGTTGAAATTCCACTTCGGCGTCTCCAGCAGAACCTCGCGCTTGCCGTCGGGCGTGATGGCCTCATATTTGGAGTAAACGCCGCGAAGATGCATGTGGGGGAGGTAGCCCGCGACGAGGAAATCGCGGTCCCACTTGCGGCGCGACATGATCTTGTAGTCCTCGGCGCCGGCCGGGACGTAAAGGCGCTGGGGATCGCCGATGGCCTCGACGAAGAGGCGGTGGACCGGCTTGTCGGCAAAGCGGAAGGCGACCTTCGAGACATCCTCAACCGCGGTGCCCGGGCCCGGCTCTTTGTGATAGTGCATCTGGAAGATGAACTTCGAGCCGGTGTAGAGCTTGAAGCCATAGCTGTTGATGGTGTTGATCGGGGAGGAGCCCGGCGCGATGCCGCCGATCATCTGCATCCCCTCGCCGCTCGTGCGCGGGGGGCGGACGAAACCAAGAATGTGGTGAACCACGGGTGAGCCCGGCTTGAATTCAATCGCGGTGATGTATTTATCCTCGGGAACCTGATCCGTGGGGATGTCCACGGCGAAGAAGTTGTTCAGATCCTGAACCTCGTCCCTTACGACGAACGGCTTGGGGAAGGAGAGGATGAGGTCGGGCTTGCCGATGGACCACTCCCCCTCGGGCCAGGTCTTGGCCGGGGGCGCGTCGGCGGGGTTCCCCTCGGGCGCGCCTGCGGCGACCCACTTCATGATCGTGTCGGCCTGCGCGTCGCTGAGGGTCCGCTCGTTGCGGAAGACGCCGTGGAAGGCGTTGGTCGCGTGCCAAGGGGGCATCTCGCCGGTCTTCACGACCTTGCCGATCGACTTGACCCAGGGGCGGGTCTCCTCGTAGCTGGTCAGGGACATTGGGGCCATGATGCCGCCGAGGTTGGTGCCGGAGGGGCGGTGGCAGTCCATGCACTTCGCCTGAAAGATGCTCACGATGTCCTTGTAGTAGGTCGGCAGGTTCGCGTCGTCATCGGCGCGGACCGCCGCCGGGGCGATCAGGCCGCAAAGGGCTGCAAGGGCCAAAAGGCTCAGGCTGGAGGTCGGTGTCTTCATGGGGGGTCAAACTCCTCAAAGGCTGCAAAGGGAAAACAATGGAAATTCGGGCCCTGCCCGATGCCGACTGCAGGATAAACCCACCCTCGACATGAAACAAGACCCGATTCCCCGGCCCGTGGTTTGGCCGATCTTTGAGGATTGTTTTGGCTTCGTGGAAAAAGGGGACAGGATACGAATAAGGATTTAATTTGGAAAAAGGGGACAGGATTCGAATAAGGATTTTAATTTGGAAAAAGGGGACGGGATTCGAATAGAGGACCTGAATTAGATACGAATTGAAACCAATGGGAGCTTAAGGAGTCGGTTTGCGACCGCGCTTGGCCGGGGCAAGTGGGCGGTCGAGAGCGCGCTCCAGATCCTCAACAAATCCCGCCGACCCGCACGGTCTTCCTGTGCTGGTTGCCGAGCGGAGTTTCTGCTCCTCGGTTTCCGCCAACCCAAGTCCGAGCCAGTCGGCCCAGCCCATGGGATTACCTGTGATCGGATGTGGCCGCTCGCCGCCGAACGGCCGCGCGGGATCGAGCAGCGGACCGGCGGGCGTGATTCCCGCGTGGGCACGCGTGCTGGACCACGGCCAATCCTCCGCCCGGCCGGCGAGTCGCGCCCGCACCGGATTCAACTCCACATACCGAATTGCCGCCCAGAGGTGCGCAGGATCGAGGGGTGTTGAGAAGAAGCGGTTCGCCCAAAGATGCCCCGTCCAGCCGTTCAGCCGGTTGACCCGGCGCGCGTGACGCTGATGCGCCCGCCCGATCCCGCGGGCAAGTGAGTTCGGGCGCGATGGAACGGCGACTAAATGGACGTGATTGGTCATGAGGCAGTATCCCCAGACCGCCAGCCCCGCGCCCGCGCAGCAGCGCGCCAAGTCGTCGAGATACTCCCGCCGGTGATCGTCCGAATGAAAAACGGCATCACCCCGGTTCCCCCGATGCGTGAGGTGGAACGGAATTCCGAGTGGAACTGCACGAGCTAATCTTGCCATGGCATTATCAAGTTAAGGGGAAACGGGAATCAGGGGCAAGTAATTCGTATCCTGTCCCCGAATTCCCGAATTCCCCATATCCTGTCCCCGAATTCCCGAATTCCCCGAATTCCCCGCGAATTGCCCGAGAGTTTAGTCTGTGATGCTCAATCCCGACCTGTCATTTCGGGGCGGCCGCCGCACTCTCGGCGGGCTTCATGTAGCCGAGGTAATCGAGCCACTCACCGAATCGTTCGATCCAGTGATCGACGGGAAGGTTCTGCGTGTTCATCCCGAAGCCGTGGCCCCCCTTGGCGTAGATGTGCAGCTCGACGGGGCGGTGGGCGGCCTTCCAGCGCTCCGCGATGCCGATGCTCGATCCGGCGAGCAGATCGTCATTTGCCGCGAGGACGAAGAGCGGAGGGGCATCGGCCGTGACCGGGGATTCGGAAAGGATGCCGCCATAGATGGGCGCGGCGAAGTTTGGGCGGCTTTCGGCGTCGCTCTCGAGCACAACGCCGGTCACGACGCCGCCCCCGGCGGAAAAGCCCATGATGCCGATGCGGTCGGGGGCGATGTTCCACTCGGCGGCGCGGCTGCGGATGAGCTTGATCGCCTGCCTGCCGTCGGCGACGGCCATCGCGGCGACCTGCATGGTGGCGGGATCATTCTTGAGACCCGAATACTTGTCGGTCTCGGGGGCCTTCACGACTCCGGGCGAAAGCTCGGCCATACTTTTTTTCACATCCTCCTCCGTGACGCCGCTGTCCACGAGGCGGTATTTGAGAACAAAGGCCGCGACGCCGCGCTCCTGCAGCCACTCGGCGACCCTCACCCCCTCGTGGGCGAACGCAAGGATGCGGAATCCGCCGCCGGGGCAGATGACGACCGCCGTTCCGGTGGCCTTGGCGGGGTCGGGCAGGAAGGGGGTGAGGGTCGGCACAACCACGTTGTGAATGACCTTGCCCTTGTTGAAATGGATTTCGGATTCCGTGCGCGTTCCGGCCCAGCCCTCCGGACCCGGCGGCGGTCCGGGCCACACTTGAATCACCGGTCCCTGCGCCGAGGCGGCGTGAAATGTCGAAAGCACGGTCAAGAGGAAGGCGATGCCGGTCGTGTGGCTATGGAAGAGCTTCATGGGTCAGACCTTTTCCGGGATGGATTTAGCTAAATGCCATCATCATCCAGCCCATTCGAGAAGACCAGCCCAACTTTCCGGCAGTGCGGAGTTGGACGACACCCGGGTGGGCGTTGGGTCGGCGGATGAACGATTGACGATCCCGGCGGGGGAGTGCGATATTGGGCGGGTCCGCCTGTCACCGTCATCCTCCTGTCAGTGGGGTCGCCGCGTCCGTTGATTCAGGTCAATTTTTGTTATCATTGCGGCCGCAAGGTGAGCCCTACGGTCAAGAGCTGCTGGTTCTGCGGGTCGCCCACCGAGCGGGCCGTGCGGCCCCCGAAGCTATGCCCGTTCTGCCACGAGAAGGTCCACCCGAAGGCGGTGAAGTGCCCGCATTGCAGCGAGTTTTTGGATGGGCGGGGGGATGCCAAGCCGGCCGCCCCCACCCCACAGATGATTTACATGCTGGAGCAGATGGCCGCGCGACAGGGAACGCGGCAGATCGACGCGCCGGGAGGACCGCGCCTCGGCGGCGGTGCCGGCGGAGCGGCAATCGAGGCTCCTCAGGGGAGGGGATTGCCCGCGCCGCCCAGGCCGGGTCTGCCTGGTCCCCTTCACCAAGCTGCGCCTGCTCCGCGCATGGGATTGCCCGCGCCAGGGGCCGCCCAGGATAGCTTCATTGATGTCGATGCCTCGTTGCAGCCGGGCCAGAGCGCGGCCCAAGTATCGCAGGCCTCCGCCTCGCGCGTTGGAGGCAGCGGCGCAGGGTTGCCTGCCGTCAGGCCCTCGGGGGCTCCGGCGACCAAGAACAGGGAGGTTGCCCGGCCGGGGGGCGGGATGTTCGCGGGCGGATCGCCAAACTTGCCCGCGATTCGGACCGGCGCGATGGGGGCCGCGGCAAAGGGCCTGCCGGTTCTTGGGCGGATGATGCGGAAGATTTTCACCCGTAAGAAGCGGGTTGATCCGACTCTGGAGGCGCAGATTGCGAATCCCGAGGATCGCTATCGCATCTGCACAAACTGCTCGGAGGAGGTGCTTGCAACGGACAACTTCTGCTTCAGTTGCGGGCAGCAGTTCAAGCAAAGTCCCTTCCCGCAGGCGAGCTCGCAGGCCCCGGCTCCCGCGAACGGCTTTATCTACCTGCTCGCATTCATCGGGATGGGGATTGCGTTTCTTGGTCCGAAGATCGCGTTGCCGGAGGCGTTCGCGTCGAACCTCGCCGCCGCCGAAAAGATCGGGGCGGTGGCCGCCCCGCTGCTGACGGCCTGGGCCTTCATGCGCAAGACGGATTTTATCGGACGGCTCGCGGGATTTGTGTTGTTCATCCTCAGCCTTGCGGTCGCGTTCGTGACATTTTTCTGATGGAGACGTCCCCCCATAGCAGAACCGACCATGACGCGGGGCGGAGGGCCGCCTTCCGACTGGGCCCGCTCGGCCTTTCCCTCCTTGCGATGCTGCTCGGCCCGGTTGTCGCGAGCCTTCGCGCGGACGACGCAAAGAAAATGAATGTGCTGTTGATTGTGGGGGACGACCATGCGGCCTCCGCGCTGGGCTGCTATGGGAACCCGAGGATCAAAACGCCGCATCTGGACAAACTTGCGGCCGGCGGCATGCGGTTTGAACGCGCCTATTGCAACAGTCCGGTCTGCACGGCCTCGCGTCAGTCCTTCATCACGGGCCGGATGCCTCAATCGGTCGGAGTGACTTTGCTGACCACCTGGCTTGGCGAGCAGGCGACGACGCTGGCCCACGTGCTGGGATCCGAAGGCTACGCCACGCTTGCCGCTGGAAAGATGCACTTCAACAATCCCAAGCCGGGTTACGACGAGCAGTGGCTGAGGCACGGATTCGGCGAGGTGCTTGAGTTGGAGCAGTCCCAGAAGCGCATTCAAATGAGGGGCGTGCGAGAGGTCGATTCCTCGATCCCGGTGCAGCCGATGTGGCGTCCGTTTAACGATCCGGCAAGGATATGGCTCAACGCGGCGAATCTTCCCTGGCCCGCCTACGACGCCGACATGACGGACGAGGATTTTGTGTATGAGTCCCGCAACTTCATGCGCAATCCGCCGCGGCGTCCCTGGTTCGTGGTGACGAGCCTGAAGGCGACCCATTCGCCGTTTGTGTATCCGATTGAATTTGCCGGCCGATACGATCCAAAAGTATTCGAACCGCCGGAGCCGGGGCCGGAGGACGGCGCGCAGATTCCGCTAATCTTCAAGGATCTTACCCGCCAGGAAAAGCAGGGGATCACCGCCGCCTACTACACGGCCGCGGAATACCTGGATGAGTGTGTTGGACGGACCCTTGACGGCCTCGAGAAATCAGGGGAGGCGGAGAATACCATCGTCATTTACATCGGGGACCACGGATACTGCCTCGGTGACCACGGGCGCTTTGAGAAGCATTGCATGTATGAGCAGGCCGTCCGCGCTCCGCTGATCGTACGCTGGCCCGGGCACACAACGCCGGGAGGCGTAAGCGGGGCGCTGGTTGAATTTATCGACCTCTTCCCGACCATCGCGGAGGTTTGCGGAGTTCCCATCCCGCCGGAGGTTGAGGGACGGAGTCTTGTCCCCGTGCTTGAAGGGCGCAGGCGCGACCACCGCGAGATGGTGACGAGCGTTTATTTCGAGAACGAGGAGGCGATGGTGCGGGACCAGCGCTACAAGCTGATCTACACGACCGGAAAGCGGGAGCGGCAGGACCATTACACGACCGCGAATCCATTGCCGGGACGCACGATCCGACTTTACGACGAGACGGCCGATCCCGGGGAAATGCACAACATCGCGGATGATCCGGCGAACCGCGAGATTCTCGGCTCCTTGATGAAGGAGCTTTTCGTCCGGCTGCGGCAGGGGCGGAACTTCGACCCGCCGCGCGAGCTCAGCATGCAGGACGCCCTGGACCTCTATCTGATACCGCCCGAAGTTCAGCGCGAGGCGGACGCTGATTTGAAGATGATCCAGACGAAGTGACGCGGGCCGCGGGCGCGCGCAGGTCGTAAGCCCAATGCAATTCCTCATTCAATCGACACACGCATGGCAGGGGGGCGCGTGGCAGCGCCCTCACCACCTCGCCACGAGATTCGCGCGGGCGGGCCACGGCGTGCGGTGGATCGAGTCGAGGTATCTGCGCTGGCTCGTCGATGACAGGGCGCGGTTCATGGCGACGCGGGGGGGAGGAGAGTCCGGGGTCCAGGCGCGCGCGGTGACGCTTGTGAACGGAGAGCGGTTCGGGCCGGTCCGGTCATGGAACCTGCGGCGGCAGATGCGGGCTCTCACGCGCGGAGGCGGGGCCGGGCCGCGCGTGCTTTGGATTTACAATCCGCATGAGGGCGCGCTCGCCGACCTTGTGCCCCACGACCTCCTAGTTTACGACATCATGGATGACCACCCGGGTTTTCCGTGGGCGGGGAAGAATTTGCGCGCGGAGGAAGCCGCCCTGCTTTCGCGCGCTGACCTTGTCATCGCGGCCACGCACGCACTCTATGAATCCAAGCAACAACTTGCCGAGGGACGGATCGAATGCATGCTGTCGGGCGTTGCCACGGAGGATTTTGCCCGACCACCGGGTGGACCGAATCTGCCTGAGGATTTGAAACCTTTTCGAGAGCGATATGCAAAACTCCTGGGGTACGCGGGGATGCTTGATTTCCGGATTGACCAGCCGCTGTTGGCGCGGGCGGCCGCTCACCACCCCGAATGGGGATTTGTGATGGTGGGACCTGAGGCGGCCGATTTCACAGCGCTGCGCGGCCTGCCTAATATCCATTTTCTCGGAGCGAAACCTTACTCCGGGCTCGGGGGTTATTATCACGCATGGGACGCGGCCTTGATTCCCTTCAAAGACTGCGAGGTCACGCGAAATGTGAACCCGACGAAGATGCTTGAGTACGCCGCCGCCGGGGTTCCGGTGCTTGCGCCCGCGCTGCCGGAGCTTGAGCGGTTTTATGCCGGCGGCTCGTGGCTCTACAAGAATGCCGCGGAGTTTGAGGCCATGGCGGAGGGAATACTCAGCGGGAGCGATCCGGACGTCGCCGAGCGGCTGGCGGTGGCGGGTCACTGGGCGGATGAGCGAAGCTGGGATGCGATTGCGATGCAGATGCTGAATCGTGTGGACGAGTTGCTCGGAGAAGGGAAAGCGAGAAAGAAGTGAAGACGCGCCACGCGCCAAGGACGAGTGAATCAAGCCTGTTAGTATTGTTCGTGCTCGCGCTCGCTCCTTCGGCGAGGGCCGGGGGCGGCGGCCCCATCGGTGCGCGCGTGCTAGAAGGGGCGCGCGCGGAGGCGGCGCGCGGCACTCCTTATATTATGGAATACGCGGTGATGAAATATCCCGGCGGGGATGTGCCGGAGGGAACGGGCGTCTGCACTGATCTTGTCGTGCGCGCTTTCCGCAACGCCGGGATAGACATCCAAAAGGAACTGCACGAGGACCGCGTGAAGCATCCCGAAGCGTACCCTGTAAACTTGTGGGAGCACAAAAGGGCGGATGCCAACATCGATCACCGGCGCTGCCCGAACATGGCTGTGTGGTTTAGAAGGACCGCGCGGGAACTTGGAACATCGATCGACGCCGGGGATATTCCGAACTGGAAGGCGGGGGATGTGGTTTTCTTCGCGGCGAAGGGGGAGAAACACCCATGGCATACGGCGATCATTTCCGACAAGCGGGCCCCCGACGGAATGCCTTTCGTGATCGACGCCTTCCCGCCAAAGACGAGCGAGACGCACCGGCTTGATGAGTTCGGGCCGATCCACAGCCACTTTCGAACGGAGTCCGCGCCGGCGGAGCCGGTCGAAAAAGCAGGTTCGCGCGCGGTTGATTCATCCCGCCGGCGATGATAGAGTTGGAGAGCACGGAGTTGCGGCCATCAGGTTGTGATCCGTTCCCACACCCGAGACCGGAGAAGGTCCCATGTTCCGCGAAGAACCGAACCCGCGCAAGAAGGCCCCCAAGTCCGTTGCAGTCATCAATACGAATGGCTGCACAGGATGCGAAGTCTGCATTGATTTTTGTCCGGTTGATTGCATCGACGTGCTCCCCGGACCGGTGCACAAGTCGCTGAACAAGGTCGTGGTCGTAAATGAGGATATTTGCATCGGATGCAGCCTTTGCGCGAAATACTGCCCGTGGGAGACGATTGACATGACCCCCTACGAGGGGCGGCTTGCGGAGCAGGCCGAGCGCAAGGTGGAACTCGAGAAGCTTCTCGTCGGCGCCGCCTAAAGAGAAACGTGGGACATATACGAAAAAGGGGGGCGCGACCGATTAGTTCGCGCTCCCCCCTTTTTTTATCCATGTATTGCGCTCACGCCCGGGCTTGGTTTGCGCGAATCCGTTCAATGATTTGGCTGGTTGAGACGCCGGGCGTGCCGGGCAGGCGCAGCACCCGCACCTCGCCGGCGGGAAGGGAGCCCCCCGCAGGTTCCCACGGCTGCCCCTCCGGCCCAAGCGCAAGCAAAGCCGCGCCGATCCCGCCAACCACCTCCGCAGATATCTGATCCTCGGCAAGCGCCACCAAATCAACACACTGAAGTCCCGCCGCAACGCGCGCCCGCTGTAGGGCTTGCATGATCGGGCGCCCCTCGCCTCGCGCACGCCGGACCGATTCGTCCGAGAGCAGCAGGACAGCCAGCGCATCGCCGGCCGCCCGGGCATTTTGAAGAAAATGAAGATGGCCGACGTGAGGGAGGTCGAACGCGCCGACTGCGAGGACCAGTCGTTTGCCAGTCGCGCGCAATTGCTCGGCACGCGTCTTCAGCGCTTGAACGGAGACGATCCGGGCTTCCGAGGACATGGCGGCGAGGTGGGGGCTCCACCGTTCGGATTTAGGGGGAAAAGATGGTGGCTGGAACTGGAATCGAACCAGTGACACGAGGATTTTCAGTCCTCTGCTCTACCAACTGAGCTATCCAGCCACGGTTGGTCACATACGAGCAAAGAGTATATCTCTTGGAGCAACAACCGTCAAGCCGATTTGGGTTTTTCAGCCTTTTTTGGCCATGGGGTGAAGACCCCATGTGGGGCGGGCGAGGATCGCTATACAAGAGGCGACGGAGGCGTGAGTGTTTCCCCCTTTTTTTTTGGTGCATTGATTTTGAAAAAATGAAATGAGAGGCCTCTCCAATGACTCCCTACAAGTTCGTTAAAGTTCTTCCGCTGCTTGCCGCTTTGGTTGCGGCTCCGTTCGCCGGACAGGCTCAAATCAGCACGGGCGGCTCGGACGATGTGCCCACTTGGAAGGTCGGCGACCAGTGGGACTTCGCGCGGACCTTTACCCTCGATCTAACAATCGAGGCGCTGGGACTCCTGACCCTGCCCGTCCCGGTTGTCTTCACAGACAACCACCGTAAGATAGTCGCCGGCGTGGAAATCGCCGACAATGGGACGACGGGGACACTTCCCACCGTCGCCTACCGCCGCAACCGCGCGCAGCCTTCCACCTTCACCGTTGGCGGCTCGGGATCGGGCTCCACCTTGGGAACGACCGTTCGCTTCTCGCTGGCGGTGCCCAACCCAACGACAAGCCAGGGTTACGACTGGGTCGCGGTAGGTGATCTATCTCTTATCCGGGAAAACCTTGAAACGGTTGACCCGGTGGCCGGGACAGCCCACATTGAGGCCGAAGGTTTTCTGGCGGGAACAGTCTGCGACCAGCTCGAAGGTTCCGCGGACGGACTTCATTGCCGCGTCGTCGGCAGCGAGCCTGTCTCAGCAGGCGACAACCCCTTCACCCTGGACTTCACGCTGAATGTGGATCACGCGGCCCCCACCGGCGGCACGAGCGGCGGCTTGGAGTACATGGACTTCCCGGCCCAAGTGGCCAACGAGGCCTGGACCCAGTCCCTCCGCAGGAATATTTCCGGTATCTTCGACCTGAATGTCTCCAACGGAGGCCTTCAGTTCAGCGACAGCTTCGACGCGGGGCTTGAAGGCTCGTTCGCGTCCGGCAACCCCCTTAAGATAGTTTCCACCAGTGTTGCCTCTCCATCTCCGGGAAGCTTCCCGGGGTGCATCCAGGTGCAGGGTCGTTTCGCAACGACCGGCGCTCTCACGGATGACATCATCTACTACAACGCGGGGGCGAAGGAGATGGTCTCCTGGAGGATTGGCGACATTGACGACCTCGTGGTGGTTGATGACGGCGGTGACTTCACGGTGCACGGAGACCTCAAGAATTTCTTGACCCGTGTCTCCGGCGTCGCTGTCGATTCCACGACCGCTGTGACTGACATCACCTACGCTCCAGCTCCCGCGACTTCGCCGCTTGTTTCCCGGAGTGTCGCAGTCTGCGTCAGCGGAACTGCTCCCTCGGGCGCGACGGTTAACGCGGAGGTTCTGCAGCCCGGCGGCGGCGGATCGACCGCCTCAACGGTCGCGGATCCGGACGGATCCTTCAACGTCTCGCTGACGACGCCCGCGACGGACGACAACACCCCCAGTGTGGCGGGATCGCCCAACGCCGATGAAGGCTCGTATGGCGTACGCTTCACCCTCAATAGTGACACCACGCCTGCGAAAGTCGCGACGATCCGGCTGACCTCCGTCATGGTCGAGCCGCCCGCGTGCCCCAGCGGCACCGAGTGCCCGACGGGAGGCCGCCCGCTTGGTGACTTCGACTGCACCGGCTGCACCGACATCGGAGACTTCCTTTTCCTCCTCGACAACTGGCAGCTTGTGGTTGACGGCCAGGAGGTTGGCATTCAGGACTTCCTGAACCTCCTCGACAACTATCAGACGGGACCAAACTGCGCCTAAATGGGAATGACTCACCCCCCTCCAACCACGCAACGACCCCAACGACCAGGCGCAATAAGCGAAAAGACCCGAAGCCTCTCCCACGAGGCTTCGGGTCTTTTCGCATTTGAAGGGTGCTAGCGGGGAGCTGAAGGAGGCGGTCATACCGCCATATCTCAGCCGAACAGATCAGGGAGAGGCTCGGCCTGCACCAGTTCGCGCGGCTGGTTGAGATGATTGTAAACTATGGTGTGCGGATCGATTCCAAGAGCGTGATAGATGGTCGCCGTGAACCGAATTGGGTGGACCGGGTTCTCGGCCGGGGCGCTGCCGGTGGCGTCGGATTTTCCGTAGAGTGCGCCGCGTTTCACTCCCGCGCCTGCCACCATCGCCGTGTAGCAGTAGGGCCAGTGATCGCGGCCGTCAGGTGCGTTGCCATTGCCGGAAGTCGAGACGCCGAGACGGGGCGAGCGTCCGAACTCGCCGATGGCCAGCACCAGCGTTTCATCCAGGAGCCCGCGCTGGTCCAGATCCTCAATCAGGCTTGAGAGGCCGGAGTCGAGCTTGGGACAATGGAGATCGCGCAGGGGCCCGAAGTTGGCGGCGTGGGTGTCGAAGGCGTCGATGGTCGGGTTGCCGTTGGCGACGGCGGGCCAGTTCATCTGGACGAAGCGCGTCCCCGCCTCTATAAGACGGCGCGCCAGCAGACAGCCCTGACCAAAAGTGTGGCGGCCATACTTGTCGCGGAGCTCATCGCTTTCCTTTGTGAGGTCGAACGCCTCGCGGGCGCGCCCCGACAGGATGAGGTCGAAAGCGCGGTGGTAATAGCTGTCGAGGCCGTTCTTCTCGATGGTCTGCTCGAACTCCGGCATTCCGGCGTTGATGGTTTGAAGAAGGCTTGAGCGTTGTTCGAGGCGCTCCTTGCTGACCTCCTTGCGCAGGGTGAGGTCGTCCAGTTTGATGGCCTTGTTCGGATCCTGGTAAAAGAAATAGGGATCATAGGAGGGCCCGAGGAAGCCGCCCGTACCCCCCTTCCCGATGACGTTGCTCTCCTGCAGGGGGCGCGGCATCATCACAAACGGAAGCATCGAAACCTCAGGGGGGCGGATTTTGCTGATTTGCGCGCCGATGTGGGGAAAGTCGTTAGGGGAGGGGGGCTCGAGTTGTCCGGAGGGGGAGACCCGGTCCGGCGTGTAGCCGGTCATCATCTGGTAGATCGCGGCCGTGTGATTAAAAAGCCCGGCGGGGGTATAGCTCACGGAGCGGACAAGCGTCACCTTGTCCATCACCTGCGCAAGCTTTGGCATGACCTCGGTGACTTGAATTCCGGGCACCTTGGTCTTGATGGCCTTGAACTCGCCACGGATGTTGGAGGGGGCGTCCGGCTTGGGATCCCAGATGTCGATGTGGCTAGGGCCGCCTTGGAGAAAGACGAGGATGACGTTCTTGGCCTTGCCCCAGCCCGCCTGATGGGAGGAAGGGGCGGGCCCCTCCGATGCGCGGGCCTGCATGGAGAGAAGCTGGGCGAGGTTGACACCCATGAGGCCGGCGCCGCCGACGCGCATGAATTCGCGGCGGCTGAACCCGTCGCATGTCCACCCGCTAAGTCCGGGGATTGAAAGCATCGTCATTTCTCCTTCTTCATTTTAGGTGCAGCCGACCGGACGCGACAAAAAAGAAGTCAGGCTCGCGACCGGAGGGGCGGGTCGAAAGACGCATTGTCGCAGGACCTGCGAAGGCGCGTCCCAGGCGGCGGCGCTGGACAAATACTTGGAGCACCGAGAAGAGCAGTCCGAATAATTCCTGGTGCTCCATCGAAGCAGGACGCATAAGGATGACCTTCCCGTCCACCGACTCCGCGCGTTGGACATCCAGCAACAAGTAGTCTTCAAAAGTGATCCCCTCCTCCGGGAGATCAAGCTCCGGCGCGTCGCAATTGGGATGATTTAGCTGAGCTGTCATTTTGAGTCGTCCTGAGGGTTCCCGCCCGTTAGCGATTATATAAAAACGCGGGGCTGTTCATCAGCGCCCAGGCCAGGTCCTGCGCCCCTTCCTCGCGGGTTGTCGATTTGGCGAAGCTGATCGAGGCCAGCTCCTTCTCCGAAGGAGGCCTGCTCAGGATGGCGAGGAAGATGCCTGTGATCACCTTCCTGTCGTCGGACTCGTTCCTGATCAATTTCGCGATCCGGTTGTCCGGTGTCGCGAGCGCGTCGCTGATCGTGCGGCCGTTGATGAGGTTAAGGGCGTGGGAGAGGCTCAGGCTGTTGCTTCGCTCGCACTCACAGGCGCTCTTGCGCTGGGGTCGTCCGAACAGAGCCAGGAAGTCGTCGCCCGCGACGGCGCCGTCGGCCACCTCGGCGGGGCGCATGTCGGCGGGCATCCCCGGAAGAGAGGGGCGGCTGCCGGTGGCCGCGGCGATGGCGTCCATGAGCTGCTCGGCCGAGAGCCGGCGCGGAATCGCATGCGAGAAATTGATCCCGTCGTCCTCGTTCCACTTGTTGGTCTTGTTCGACGCCTGGTAGGCGCGGGACTGGCAAATGATTTTCATTAAAGCGCGGGTGTCGAAGCCCGACTTTATGAATGTCTCGGTCAGGGCGTCGAGTAGCGCGGGGTTGCTGGCGGGGTTGCTGGAGCGGATGTCGTCCACAGGATCGATGATGCCGCGCCCGAAAAAGTAGCTCCACATGCGGTTCGAAAGCGCCTTCGCGAAAAGGGGGTTGTCCTTGGACGTGAGCCATTTCACGAACATCGCATTCCGCTCGCCCCCCTCGCTCTGCGGCGCGTCGCCGAAGGGGACGTGCGGATTCATGACGGAGTCTGTCTTCGGGTGGTGAACCTCGTTGGGGTCGAAGCGCGTGTAGATGATCTCCTCGCCCGGCAGGCCCCCCTGCTTGAAGCCGACCCGCGCGAAGTATGCGCCGAATTCGTAATACTGGTTCTGCGTCCAGCGCTCGAACGGATGGTCGTGGCACTTGGCGCAATTAAAACGAACTCCAAGAAAGGTCTGGCTGACATCCTCGGTGATCTTGCCCGGCTCGCGCAGCACGCGATAGTAGTTGGAGGCGGGGGAGTCGAAATTGCTCCCGTGCGCCGTGAGGAGCTCGCTCACGAACTTGTCATACGGCTTGTTGGTGGCGATGGAGTCCCGCATCCACTCGCGGAAAAGCCACACGGCCTTCTCGCCGAGCTGCTCCTTGTTGCATTGCAGAAGGTCGGCCCACTTGTTGGTCCAATACTCGACATATTCGCGCGAGCCGATCAACTCGCTGGTCAGGGCGTCGCGCTTTTCGCGTGTTGGACGGGCATCGGCGATAAAGGCCTCGACCCGCTCGGGGGCGGGGGGAAGGCCGGTGAGATCAAGCGAAACGCGGCGGATGAAATCGGCGTCGGTGCAGAGATCCGAGGGCTGAATCTTCATCTGCTGAAGCTTCCGGTCCACGTGTTCATCGATGAAGTTATGTTGCGCGAACTGCGTCCACGCGAAGCCGGTCCGGTCCCCCATGATCGTCACAGGAGCGGTTGCAAAGCTTCCCTCATAGCTGATGAGCACGGCGGCCTCGCCGCGGCGGAGACCCGTGAGCTTGCTCCCTTTCACAAAGAGAACCTCGATCTGGTTGCTGCTGAAGCGGGCGTCGCGCGTGACCTCCCGCATGCTGCCGTCCTTGTATTTCGCCATGACCATCAGGCGCTGCGTCATGCCCGGAAGGCTGAGGTCAATGCGCGCGGGTATCACCTCGATGGAGATTGCGCGCTCCGTCGCGGCCTCGGGCTCGGCCCCCTCGGCAATCCACTGCCGGATCAACTCGTATTGCCGCGTCCCGGGCTTGATCACCGCGCCCCCCTCGTGCGGCACCTTTCCCGCCGGCTTCGCGAGCATCAGGCTTTCGTCCGGATTGACCCGGTTGAAACGCCTTCCAGAGAGGTCGTCGATCAACGCCGCATAGTCATAGCCCGGATCATAGCCCCGCAGGCTGAGCTTGAAACCGTTCTTTCCCTTGGCCGCGCCGTGGCAGGTGCCCTGGTTGCAGCCGACATTGCTCATGACCGGCATGATCTCGCGCACGAAGCGAATCTTGCGGCTCTCCGCGTCGGTGACTTCAACGGGGACCTCGGCGCTGCGCCCTCCGGCGCTCACCTTGAGGATGGTCTTTCCGGTTGCGCGAGGTGACACGTATCCGTCCGCATCAGCGGCGGCCACGGAGCCGTCGCTGGTCGCGTAGGTGGCGTCGTCCGTGAGATCAATCCATTCGCCCGACTCGCTTTGGCCTGCGACGAGGACGCGCCGTGCGTCGCGCACATCCTCCAGCGTCAAGGCCGCCGGGGTGGTTTTGATTTCCAGTATCGCAGGGAGGGGGGGCCGGTCAGGCAGAGCTTCCTTGGGGCGCGCCTCGGGCGCGGCGACGGCCGCGGCCACCATGCCTAGAAGGATAAGGCTGATTCCATTTGGGACGAGCGCGCGCATGGCGGGACCTCTCACACAACAGTTGATATACGAAGTGTAAGCGGGGGGGCGGACCCTTGTCAAACAAGACGCCCTTACAATCGGGCGAAATCTCTGGTAAGGGATCGTTCACGGAGTTTGGTGCAAAGACGTTTTCCTGATCTCCGGGAGAGTCGCGTATTTGCAGCGGCGCCTCCGAGCGGCGGGTGATGGTATCTCTCGAACGAGGCCGATCCATGCATTCAAATGAAGCCATGGCATCCCTGGTCCCCGCGCGGATTGCGCGTCGGGCGCGCCGATTCCGGCGCGCGGCGTTCGTCATTGCATATGGCGGGGCGCTCCTCGTCACGCGCTTGAGCCTGTACCCTTTTCAATGGCTGAATCTTCCCGACAAGGTCTTTGGCGCCCAAGTGTCGAAGCTTCAGCTTGTGATGGCTGCAGCGCAGCGATACGAGGAACAGGGCATTCCCGTTCCCGCAGGTATTTCCGAAGTGCGTGCCTCTCTGACATCCGGAACCGTTCACAGGACATGGATTGTAACAATGGCGGCCTACCGCAATTGCCTCGCCACGGCGGCATGGGTCTCCGCCCTCTCGCTGATCATCGCTGCCGCGCTGCTTCACGGGGCGGCAAAGCTGCAATTGAAAGCGCTGGTAAGGCGGGAGACGCGGGAGGACCTGGCGATTACGCTTGTCGGCCCGGAGGAGGCGCTGGGACCGGTCCTTTTTGGCGTGCAAGGAAGCCGGTTTGTTCCGCTTGCCATCTTGAGCCTTATCTCCGCCGCCGTGGGCAACGCGGCTGTTGGCTTTGAATCGATTTACAATCCGTACTCCACCTATCATTCCGACTACTGGTCGCTGTACTGCCTCTCCGCCTTGTTCACCCCCCTGCCGTTCCTCGTTCTTCAATTGCTCGCCGTGGTCTTCGTGATCGGCTTCGCATTCTCGTTTATGCAGGCCTGTCAGGTGCGTCTGGCATGCCGCCTGACCCCCGTAAGCGGCGCGCGCGACCGGCTCCTGTTTTATCTGGGTGAGTTCGGCGGTTTACTTATGGCGCTTATCGTTCTCGGTGTCATCGCCTGGGGCGCGCTTTTTATCGGGGTGGCGGGCGTCATGGAGCGGATAGGATTAACCTACGGGCCATGGGGAGGCAGGTTCCTCCGCAGCCTCGCCCTCGTCGTGATCTCCTCCGGCCTTGTTGTATATTTGATCAGGCTCCACATCCGCGTCCTTGCGCATCAGCGGAGAAGCGCGCTGGCCGAGTATTTTCAGTTTGAATAGCGGCCGACCAGCTTGTGCAGGGGAGCTGATCAGGCGGAGATTGAAGGAAGGCGAGGAGGCTTATGAGCTTTTCACTGCCACAACGGATCGTCCGGGAAGTGGAAACCAAGCGTCGCCGCCGATTCCGGGTTGCGGTCGTGGGGGCGACCGTTCCGTGCCTCATCCTTTTGGCAGTGTGCGCTCATGTTCGATTGGTGGAGGCGAATCTGCGCAACCTATACAAAAGCATCCGGCTGCATCAGCTTGAGAGGAGGGCCGCGCCTCCGGCGCTCGTGGCGGAAACGAGGGATCGGGAGGCAGACCTTCTGGCGACCGTGGATTGGCAGCGAAATCTGTTTCTCTGGTCGGGGGGGTTCGGCGCTGGTATTCTCTGGTTGGGGACGGGGTCCGTGCGACGCAAGTTTGCGCGATTCCGGAGGTGGATATGCCTTGCGGAGTCCCGCGCCCATCTGTCGCTCACTTATGTCACAGCGGAGGAGATGCTGCAGGCGCTCGCCAATGGACCGCCAGGCCACAATGCCCGTCGGGTTATGGGCGGAATGGCCTTTCTCATGGCGGGAACGCCCGCGGCCGCGTTGACCATGCAGGCGATCCTGGGGACGAAACACAACAACAGGAGAGACTTCGACTCCGAGTTTGTGCTCTGGAACCTGCTGGCCCTTGGGGTCATGTTCCTTATCTCCGATGTCATTCGGCCCCTTTGGCGAATCGCGGTGATTCGCCGCAGCCTGCCCGCCGTTCGGAGATTTGGATTCAACGCCATCCCCGACGTTCTGGCCGATTTTGTAACGCTTATGCTCATCTTTGGTCTGGGCGGAGGTTTCATGCTTCTGGGGTGTGCGCTTATGACCCGTGGACTGTCAATGCAGGTTTCGTGGTCGTCGGGGGATGCGGTGTTTGCTCTTGGCGCAGTCGCATTTGGTGTTGCGGTCTGGGCGCTAGGCCTCCACACCCTGCGCCGTGTTCAGCGCATCCACTGGGAGCGGGCGGCAAAGGAGTTCTACGACTTTGAGTGAGCAGCAGCCCATCCTCCTGACCAGAAAGGCGGCTCGTTCCCGGAAGATGCGGCGCGGAGTCGGACTGCTATTCATTTATGTGGGGTTGGTGGCTGGCGTTGTCGTCACGCTTTCCCCCTTTCTGTGGCTGGTTCTACCGGACGAGATGTATCTTGCGCAGGCGCGAAACTGTCAGACGCTGGCCGCTGAGATGCGCCGTTACACCGAACTCTCACGTCCGATTCCCCAGCCGCTCCTAACACAGTATGGGGCGGCCGTAACACCGATCTGGACCACGTGGCTCAACTACGCGCGAATGACCTGTGCCTCAGGTTTCATCGGATGTCTCGTCTTCTTCTATTCGATGATAATGGGGCTTGGAATTATTTCGGGCGCATCGGGGCAGCACTTCAAGCACCTGCTGACCGAAGAGGTGCGCCTCAGTCTGGCCCCGACGCTGCTGCGTCCCGAAGAGGTGATCGGCCCTTTCCTCACGGGCCGCGAGGGCATGCGGTATCTTTGGCTCGTGCCGCTGCAATTTGTCACCGTGCTTGTCGGCTGGGCCGCGCGGGACCTTCCGTTCCAATTCTTTCCAGCCCTTTCGGCACGGGAACGAACCAACTATGGACTGGAAGTTTTTCCGTTGGGGCTGAGGTTGGGGGCGGTGGCGGCCATCGGCGTGGCGGTTCTCATGACCGTGGGATTCGTAACGCCCCGAAACCGGGCATGGAAGGCGCGGCTTGCCTGCCGTATTCGCGGGAAGCCCGCCCTGTTCGACACCGGGTTCTACCGACTTCTCGGCGGAGGGGCAGGCGCGAATATCGCCCTCATGGCCCTCTGTATTGTGACGATGATATTCGTCGCCGCCAATGTACTGGACCTTTATTTGCAGGTTCCCCTCGCGCCGCCCGGAGCCGCGAGAAACTGGAAGATATTTCGCGACGTGGCCAGCCTGGCCATCGTGGGGGGCCTCACCTGGTATGTCGCGCGACTGCACATGCGGTTTCTCGCCCACATGCGCGCGAAAGTCCTGAAGGAGTATTATCAGTTTGAGTAGAGGCGATGCGGCGGGCGCTACTCCTTCACCAGCCAGACTTCCGCGAGTTCGGGGTGCCTCGCAACCTTTCCCTCGCCATCACTTCCCTTGATGATCCATTCGATCCTCAGCTCCCCCTCCGGAGCGGCTCCGGCGGGGATTCTCCATGAGCGCTTGATAAACGCGCCGCCGAACTTGCCCGGCGGCTCGGGCGCGGGGGGCAGAGCGGGGTCTTCGATCCATTCGGCATCCTTGCCGTTGGCCGTGACGCGGATCATCCCTTGAGCTTTCGTCAACGGGCCTTTCGCGAGGCCAGCGATAACGCGGTAGCTGGCCTTCGGGTCGAGGCCCGTGTAGCGCATCGCATCCACCGCCTGCCAGTCCTGCACTGCGAGACGGCGAATGTCTTGCCCGCCGTTGGCGAACATGAACTCCGTGTTTGGGAAGTCGTCCGCCTCGGGATCGAGCCGCCACGGCCGCTCCAGAAGCGCGTGGGGCTGCGCGCCGATGTTTCCGATGTCGTCATAGAATCCGCCCGGTCCGCCGTCGGCCCAGCTTGCGAATTCCTTCAACTCCTTAACCTTCTGCGCCTCGTCGGCGAGCGCCTGAATCTGGGGTACGCGGTATTCAAAATAGAGGCGGTCGTTGAGAGGGAAGTCCACGAAGTCCATGCTGCATCCCCGCTCCGAGCCGTTGGCTTTGAAGCGCGGGACCGAAGTTTGAAGCTGAATCTTGTCGAAGAGCGACTTCGCAATATCATCGATACGCTTGCGGAGGTTTGGCACGCGCGTTCCCTGCCAAGGCTCGTTCAGGATGGAGGTTACGGCCGTAATTGCAGCGGCCGATCCGATCTTGTCCGCGGTTGAAAGAACCTCGTTCGCGCGGCGCTGAAGACCCGCCTCCCGGATTTGCCTCTGACGCTGATACTCGTCGTAGGAGGCGCGGAAGAGGGCCATCTGCATACGCCAATTGCCGGCGGCCTGCGCGGGAAGTGCCGATTCGAGTGCCTCCCACTCGCGCGCCGTCGCGTCGATGGCTCCATTCTCGACGATCGGACCCTCCCAATTTTTCTCCAGCGCGAGCATGGCGTCCGCAAGCCGTGTCGCCTGCCCGCCATCAATGAAATATCGCGCATATTGGATCATCGCCTCGCGCGGCGTCACATTGGGATCCCACGCGGCGAGGCTCCAAAGAATCTTGTTCGCGTCGTCGTGAACGCCGTCGGAGTAGGAGAGAAAACCGTCGGTCCACGCGGAGTACAGATTGTGAATATAGAGTTCCGCGGCGGGGCGGTAGTTGACGCACTCGCGCCCGAGCGTGAGGTTGAACGCCCGGTCCCAGTTCGCGACGGGGAACTGACAGCGCACCGTGTGGGTAATGTCGGGATAGAACCGGAGCTTGTAGCGCGGGTCGAGCTTCGCGCGCGTCTCGCGGATCGGCGGACTGGAAGGTCCGCAGACGAGCCCCCCAAACCACTCCGGCTTGTCGTCCTCAAGCCATTTGTAAACCATCGCCTGATCCGACTTGTTGAAGTACTGCATCGAGAGCCACACCTTCGCCTGCGGGTGCGTTTTCTTCAGCAACTCGGCGATGTCCTTGAGGAAGGGGAGAACGAGCGAGGCGGAATTGCTGCCGGGGTCGCCGCCGGGGAAGAAGACCCCGTCGAGTCGCGGCGCCTCCGTGTAAAAGTCCTCGTGAACCTTGAGCTCCGCCGCGCGCTTGGCGGCGTCCTTGAGGTCGAACTCAACCGGAGTCCAGACCCAGTGCTCAATCCCGAAATCGGCGCAAATCTTCGACATGGCGATGTTCATGTCATGCCGGCTCACCTTCGGGAGCGTAATGGGGTCTTCGTCCTGAAAGGGGATGTTCTCAATTGCGTTCGCGCCGAAAACGATCTGATCGCGGATGTATTGATCCATCTGCGGGATGGTCCACGCGTCCCACGAGTTGGCCTGGTTGCGGAAGCCGATCTGATGCCCGCGCAGCCCGTAGGCGGGGGAGGTTACAAGCTTGAACGGAATGGGCAGAACCGCAAGCCCTTCGCCGATGACAAGATTGCGAAGCAACGCGCCAGCGCCATAGAGAAGCCCGCGCCCATCCGCGCCGATGACCCAGAGCGTGGGCGCCTTGCGGGACTTGGTGTCGAGCAGGATGCCATACCCCTCGGGCTTGAGCGTCGCGAGCTCCGCGACGAAGTCCGCGGGGGGCTGAAAGGGCCACTGATTTGGGGCGTTTCGCAGCGCGAAGATGATGGTCTTCTGATCCTCGGCGGGGGCGTCCGGGGTCGTCGCCATTTCCACCTTCATGCGCGCCTTGAATTCGCTCGTGAAGAGCCCCGCCGCCGCCATACCGGATGGCCCCCCCTGCTCCAAATGAGACGCGTGAAGAACAAAATGCTCAACGGCAATCACCTCGGCGCGCGAGTCCTGCGCGGCGGCGGTTGATCCGTAGGCGAAACTGAGCGCGAGAATCGCGGGCAGGGCGAGTCGGGAGATATGGGCAGACATGGCAAGGAACTCCGATGCAAAGATTAGGAGGAAGAATGCGTGCCGAGCTTAGCCGAGCCTGGATGCAAAGAAAACGAAGAAGACTTGATCAACTGTTCGCGCCCTCACTCTCCATCACGGTAAACGCGGCATTGCCATCGAGAGGTTTGACCACGATCAGAAACCATAAAGAATGCGTATTTGCTTAAAAACAAATGGAGTTGACAATTTTGTGCGTCAAGTACAAGTTGGTCCCGTCAACTTGAACAGTAAGGGCGCGCGGGCGTTGGAAAGAGGAAAGGGGAGGTTCCATGAAAGGGCTTGTCATTGGTTTGGCGATTTATTGCGCTGCCACATCGGCGTTTGCCTGGGGGGACAGCGGTCATCGGATTGTTGGCGAGATCGCCTGGATGAATCTGACGCCGAAAGCAAAGGATGCGGTCGCAGCGCTCCTCCCGGAGGATGGAGAGTATGGCGGCAGCTACAACACCCTGGCCGCCGCGGCGACATGGCCGGACTCTTACGTTCGTGGGGAGAGCACGATCAACCCCTGGGTCCGCGTGCTCCATTATATCGACGCCGAATCAAGCGCCGAATCGATCGACCTGAGCAGGGATTCACACACTGGACGCTGTGTGATTAACGCGATTCTTCAATCAGAAGTTGACTTGAGAGGTGGGGCCGAAAAACCGCTTCCACTCCCGACACGCGCGAAAACCAAGTATTTCAAGGACCACGCTATTCTATTCCTGGGCCATTTTGTTGGGGACGTCCATCAGCCGCTTCATGTCGCCCACCCGGATGACGAGGGAGGAAACTCCGTCCATGTTTCTTTCTTCAGGGATAATGACAACGGGAAGTTGGTTCTTCACAAGGTGTGGGACACAAGCATTATCGAGCGTTACATGGAGCAGGATATGCCCGCGGGGACCGGACGGGGCCCGGCTTGGAAGCGCTTTGCAAAAGAGCTCGATTCCGAGATTACCGCCACGCAGCGCCGGGAATGGTCGGCCTCGCTAGACCCGGTGCAATGGGCGAACGAGTCCCTCGATCTCTCCAGACAGCACACTTACAGGGTTCCTGAGGGGGGAAGGCTCGGTCCGAAGTACTACGAGGAATGCCTTCCGGTCATCAAACTCCGCCTCCAACAGGGAGGAATACGCCTCGCGGCGATGCTAAACCACATCTATGAGTGATTTCGCCCTCCGCGCGATTTCGACTCGCGAGTCACCGGCACTTTACCTTCGCCGATTCTCCTTGCCTTTAGCGCCGCCCAAACGGAAAAAAGGGGGGCGAGTGCGCGAAGGAGATGCCCATGGGCCTGCTGGCTGGCAAGTGCGGTGTGATACTGGGGGTGGCGAACAAGAATTCCATTGCCTGGGCGATTGCCGAGGCGATGCGCGACGAGGGGGCGCGGCTCGCGTTCAACTATCCGAATGAGCGCATGGAGCCCAAGGTCCGGAAGCTTTCCGAGGAGATCGCCAACTCCCTTACGCTTCCGTGCGACGTGACGAAGGACGAGGAGATCGCCTCCTACTTCGCGCAGGTCGGCGAGGCCTTCGGCGGCAGGATCGATTTTGTGGTTCACAGCGTCGCCTTCGCCAACCGCGAGGACCTCGAGGGGCGCTTCATTGACACCGCGCGCTCCGGCTTCACCACTGCGCTCGAAATCAGCGCCTTCTCGCTCGTCGCCGTCGCCAAGGCCGCGCTTCCTCTGCTGAATGCCGCGGGGGGCGGGTCGATCAGCACCCTCTCCTACTACGGCGCCGAAAAGGTTGTTCAAAACTACAACGTGATGGGCGTTGCGAAGGCCGCGCTTGAGGCCTCGGTCCGTTATCTGGCCGCCGACCTCGGGCCGGAGAAAATCCGCGTCAACGCCATCTCCGCCGGTCCGGTCAACACCCTGTCCGCGCGCGGCATCCGGGGCTTCACCGGCATGCTGCACCATCATGCCGAGCGCGCGCCGCTGCGCCGCAACATAGAGCTTGAGGAGGTCGGCCGCACCGCCGTCTTCCTCGCCAGCGACTGGGGTTCGGGCATCACCGGCGAGGTCATGCATGTGGACGCGGGCTACAATATTCTTGGGATTTAGAGGGAGTTCTGCATATGGCTCATGTGGTGGTGCCTGAGGCGGAGGAACTGCTAGACAAGGAGATTCCGGTGCTCGACAAGGGCTTTGTGCGCCTTGTTGATTATCTGGGCGGTGATCAGCGCATTGTGCAGTCGGCGCGCGTTTCCTATGGCGCCGGGACCAAGACCGTCCGCGAGGATCGCGGCCTGATCAATTATCTCATGCGCCACCGCCACACCTCGCCCTTTGAGCAGGTGACGCTGACTTTCCACACCAAGATGCCGATCTTCATCGCCCGCCAGTGGGTGCGCCACCGGACCGCGCGGCTGAACGAGATTTCAGGCCGCTACTCCGTCATGCGCGACGAGTTCTACGTGCCCGATCCGGCCGTCATACGCCGGCAGAGCAAGAGCAACCGGCAGGGGAGGGCGGAGGAGGAGCTTCCTCTCGAACTCTGCCAGCAGGTGGCCGATCTGCTGAAGAGCGACCAGTCGGCGGCCTACGGGCATTACGAGGATATGCTCAAGGACGATATCGCCCGCGAGCTTGCGCGCATCAACCTGCCCACCTCGCTTTACACGGAGTGGTATTGGCAGATCGACCTTCACAACCTTTTTCACTTCATCAAGCTGAGGGCCGATGCCCACGCGCAGTGGGAGATTCAGGAATACGCGCGGGCGCTGGCGCAGTGCGCGAAAGCTGTCGCGCCGATGGCTTACGAGGCGTTCGAGGAGAATTCGATGGAGGGTGCGCTCCTTTCGCGCTCGGAGCTCAAGGCCGTCGCGGCGATGCTGCGCGGCGAGCCCTGCCCGCTTGAAGGCCGTGTCCGAACCGAGTTCCTCGACAAGCTAGGCATTCCCGACCCCGCCCCCGCCGCGCCGAAAGCCTGACCCTGTTCAAACAACCTGAAAGCCGTGTCATCCACGAAGTTCACGAAGGAACACGAAGAACAAGCAGGACTCAACACTGTATGTATTCTTCGTGTTCCTTCGTGAACTTCGTGGACGACAATCCCTCTTTTCTTTGCGACTTCGCGGCTTTGCGTCTAATCTAAAACCTGTGCGGGCGTGGCGGAATTGGCAGACGCGCCAGACTTAGGATCTGGTTCTTCGGAGTGTGGGTTCAAGTCCCTCCGCCCGCACCAAATCAATTTCCCAAAATCCGATCCTCAACATGGAGGCGAATCGCGTCGCGAATGTTGTCCAAGGCCTCCTCGTAGGTCTCGCCCTGACTGGCGCAACCCTGCAACTCCGGGGAGAAGGCGTAATAGCCATCCTCGTCCTTCTCGATCACGGTTGCGAAGTTGAAGTTCCTCATTGGCATTCCTCTGAGCAAGTATCCTCAACGCCCTGCCGCGAATCAACAAGAAGGCCCGCCGGACTTTTGGTCCGGCGGGCCTTCCGCTTTTCAATCGGGTCTGTCTGATCCGGCTTAGATGAACAGCGGAGCCAGCACCAGCGTGACCGTTGCGAGGAGCTTGATCAGGACGTGGAGCGAGGGGCCCGCGGTGTCCTTGAACGGATCGCCGACCGTGTCGCCGACAACGCTCGCCTTGTGGGCCTCGCTGCCCTTGCCCTCGGCGCCGCCCCGGGTTTCGATCAGCTTCTTCGCGTTGTCCCAAGCGCCGCCCGCATTGTTCATGAAGAGGGCCATGAGGACGCCGACGATGGTCGCGACCATCAGGAGCGCGGCAACCGCCTGCGGGGCCGTGCCGGGGACGGTGAACTGCTTCATCCCGAATCCGACGATCGCGGGGACGAGAACGGGGAGAAGGCTCGGAAGGATCATCGCCTTCAGCGCGCCCTTGGTGACGATGTCAACCGCCGCGCCGTAATCAGGCTTGCTGGTCCCGGCCATGATGCCGGCGTCGGCCTTGAACTGCCGGCGAACCTCAAGAATGATCGTCTGGGCAACCGTGCCGACGGCGCGGATGACGAGGGACGAGAAGAGGAACACAAGCATCGCGCCGATCAGGGCGCCGACGAAGATCGGCACGTGGCCGAGGTCGATCTTCTCAAGGATCGGCAGGCCCTTGTGAACGAGATACTCATTCACCTCGTCGATGTAGGCCTGAAAGAGAAGGAAGGCGGCAAGCGCGGCGGAGCCGACCGCATAACCCTTGGTGAGGGCCTTGGTCGTGTTGCCGACGGCGTCCAGACGGTCGGTGCGCTCGCGGATCTCCTTGGGCTGCTCGCTCATCTCGACGATGCCGCCCGCATTGTCCGTGATCGGTCCGAAGGTGTCCATGGCGAGAATGTAGGCGGCGGTGGAGAGCATGCCCATCGTCGCGATGGCCGTGCCGTAAAGTCCCGCGGCCTTGTGGCTGATTCCCGCGTCGGCCAGCTTGTCCCAGCCCCCAAGGATCTCAACCATCCCGTGCTGGCCGAGCCAGTAGGAGGACATCAGCGCGCCGGAGATGACGAGGATCGGAACCGCCGTGCACTCCATGCCGATGGCCAGGCCGGAGATCATCGTCGTGGCCGGGCCGGTCTTGCAGGACTCCGCAATCCACTGCACCGGCGCATACTTGTGCTCCGTGTAGTACTGCGTGATCCAGACGAAGGCGTAGGAGCAGAGGATGCCGATTACACCCGCCGCGAAGAAATACATATTGCCCTTGAGAAGCAGCGCAATGGCGAGATAAAAACCGCCCGCCGCAAGGACTGCCGTTACGAGGTAGCCGCGGTTAAGCGAAGCCATCGGGTCTTCCCATCCCTTTTCCTCGCTCCCCTTCACCTTGACCGACATGATGCCGACCAGCGAGGCTAGCAGGCCCATGGCGCGGGCGAAGAGGGGGAACATGATCGCGCCCATCCCGAAGACCGGGTTCTTGTCGCCGTCCACAAGCTTGTAGAGGGCGATGCCGAGAATCATCGCGCCGATGTTCTCGGCGGCGGTCGATTCAAAGAGGTCCGCGCCGCGGCCCGCGCAGTCGCCGACGTTGTCGCCGACGAGGTCCGCGATGACGGCGGGGTTGCGGGGGTCGTCCTCGGGGATGCCCGCCTCAACCTTGCCGACAAGGTCCGCGCCGACGTCCGCGGCCTTCGTGTAGATGCCGCCGCCGACCTGCGCGAAGAGCGCGACGAACGACGCGCCGAAGCCGTAGCCGACGATCTGAAGCGGAACCGCTGTCGGGTTGCTCATGCCGCCGAAGAGGAGGAAGAGAAGGCCGACGCCAAGAAGCGACATCGACACGACCAGGATGCCGGAGACCGCGCCGCCGCGCAGCGCAACCTGCAGCGCCTTGTTAAGGTCGGTGCGGGCCGCCGAGGCGGTGCGGATGTTGGAGCGAATCGAGATGAACATGCCGACATACCCGGCGAAGCCGGAGCAGAAGGCGCCGAAGAGGAAGGAGACCGCCGTCTTCACCGCGAGGTCCATGCCCTTCATCTGAAAGTAAAAGCCGAAAAGAATGACGACGAGAACTACGGAAAGCGCCGCGATGGTCTTGTTCTGGCGGGCGAGGAAGGCCTCGGCCCCCTCCTTGATGGCGTCGGAGATGACGCGCATCTTTTCGGTTCCCGTGTCCTGCTTCAGAACCCATTGTGCCAGAAGATACGCGACCACCAGGGCTCCAACTGAGATCGCCATGGCGATCCAAAACAGAATATGTGGATTCATCTTTCCTCACTACCACCTTCAACATGATTTTGGGCTGGCCGTGGTTGCCTGTCTCGCACGCGGGGTGGTCCACCCCATCGCAAAACATTGTACCTGCAAAGCCACAAGCAGTTGGGGAGTATGCCCGATTTCGGATTATTCGTCACCCCTTTTCTTCCGAAGGAATTTTCAGATCGGAGGAAAGTTATGAGGTCTGCATAAAGTATTGAAAGATATTGAGTTGGGCTTTAATTCGGGCTGCGTCTTGTCCTGGGCAGGCGGGGAGCCAAGGGTCCCACTTTCCGACATTAACGCATTCTTGTAAAAGAATCAGGTTGGCGCAGGTCAAAACTGGCTATCAAATGGAGCCGCCATTTACTACAGTCCTTGATCCTATTTGGGGGAAGAGGAAGACGCACCCATGCCGAAGATCAAGACCGCTTTTACCGAGATGTTCAACATCGACTATCCCATCGTCGGGGCGCCGATGTTTCTTGTCTCGTATCCCGATCTGGTTGTCGGCGTCAGCGAGGCCGGCGGACTCGGCACCTTTCCCTCCCCGAACTATCGCAACGCCGAGGACTTCCTCGCCGCGATCCGCGAGATCAAAAGCCGCACTTCGAAGCCCTTCGGCATTAATCTGCCCCTCAAGCTGAACAACCGCCTTGCCTCGGACGTTGAGACAATCCTTAAGGAGGAGGTGGCCTTTGTGATCACCAGCCTTGGCGATCCCACCGACATCATCAGGGCCAGCCGGGGAACGAAGACCAAGGTATTCAGCGACGTGATTAATATGCGCCACGCCGCAAAGGTCGCCGCCGCCGGAGTGGATGGACTCATTGCCGTCGGCTACGGCGCCGGTGGTCACGCGGGCCAGATTAACGCCTTTGTGCTCGGCCCGTGGCTTAAGAAAGAATTCGGCGTCCCCGTCCTCTGCGCTGGCAGCATCAGCGATGGTCACGGCATCGCCGCCGCCCTCGCCCTTGGCCTCGACGGCGCCTACATCGGCACGCGCTTCATCGCCACCACGGAATCCCCCGCGCAGCAGGCTTACAAGGATGCGCTGATCGAGAGCGGTCCGGAGGATATTGAATATACGGCCAAGATCAGCGGCGTGCTGGGCAACTACATCCGCAAATCGATCCCCGACGCCGTGACCAATCCCGACGAGGCCCGCAGCAAGCGCTACAAGGAGATTTGGAGCGCGGGGCAGGGGGTCGGGATGATTCACGACGTGGTGAGCTGCCGCGAATTGATCGACCGCATGGTCCGGCAATATGAAGAGGTTAGAGCGGGGCTTCCCCGACTGGAGCAATGAATGAGCGGCGAACCCAACGAGGACCCCTGGCTGCGGCAAAACGATCTGGCGCTGCTTGGGGTTCTCTCGCTCTCGCATTTCTTTAACGATTTCTGCATGGGGGTCACGTCGCCGATGATCCCCGCCCTCGAACAAAAGTTTCACATCACGCTCGGGGCCGTCGCCGGCATCATCACCGTCGTCAACCTCACCTCGAACTTCGCCCAACCCGTCGCCGGCGCGTTTATGACGCGCTGCCGCACGCCCTGGATACTGTTGGTGTGCCCCTTTCTTTGCGCGCTCACGTTTCTCGTTGGCTACACGCATCATCCCTGGCAGGCGCGTATGCTGTTCCTTGTCGCGGGGGTTGCGAACGGATCATTCCATCCATTTTCGTTCGTGCTGGCTCAGACCGCCCTGCCGCGCAGGCCTGCCCTTTCAAACGCCATCTTCCTCTCCTGCGGCTTTCTTGGTGTGGCGGTCGGCGGGATGGTCGCGGGTCACTGGATGCAGGCCTGGCGGTTCGATATGTTCCATTTCCTCTACCTTGGGACGCTTGTCACTGTCGCCCCGCTAATCATCCATCGCACGCATCTCATGCCGCTTGCCCCGTACATCAGGCTCAAGCAGGCCGGAGGAGGATCGAGGGACGGCGCGCGCCGCGAGGCTCCGTCGCTCCCGTTCGCCCTTGTCTGGATGCTGGCCTTCCTCATGGCATCGGAGGCCGCCATCTTTTTCTTCTTCACCCCGAAGCTTTTTTCGGTGATCTATCACTCCGAGGCGCAAGGCGGTAACGCGATCTTCCTCTACGGAATTCTTGGCGGCATCACCTCCTACTGGTATGCGCACCGCGCGGACGAAGGGCGTCCGTTACGGGTTGCGATGTGGGCTCAGGCGGCCTCCATCGTTCCGTTCGTTCTCTTCTTTGTCGTGGGCTCGGCATCCGCGAGGCTCTGGCTCATTGCGGGAATGGGAATGACGGCGGGGGGAACGCTGCCGATTATTTCGTCGCTTGCCCGCGAGGCGCGCGGCCTCTCGCTCGGGCTCCGCAACACCATGATTCTCGGAGGCGTGTGGGGCGTCGCCACCATCTCAAATTACGCCCTCGCTCAGCTTCCCGATCTTGGCATCCCTCTAATTAAGGTCATGTCGGTCGTATGCATCGCGCCGCCGCTCTGCGCCGCTCTTCTCTGGTGGGCGGACCGCCGTTACTTTTCAGCCAATTAGTTAAAAAAGACGAGGCCGCAGAGCGGGAGGAGTGGCTTCCGCTCTGCGGCCTGTGTTCCGCGATCAATGACGGCAATTGGTCCGCGCCTATCGGTATTCCCAATCCCGGATATCAACAAAATGTCCCTTTACCGCGGCGGCAATGGCCATGGCCGGGCTGACAAGGTGGGTGCGGCCATCCTTGCCCTGGCGCCCCTCAAAGTTGCGGTTCGAGGTGGAGGCGCAGCGGTCGCCGGGGTTGAGCACATCATCGTTCATCGCAAGGCACATGGAGCAGCCTGCCTCGCGCCATTCGAAGCCCGCCTCCTTGAATATCTTGTCCAGTCCCTCGGCCTCGGCCTGGCGCTTCACCTCCTGGCTGCCCGGGACGATGAGCACCTGATCCATGGTCGGCGAGACCTTGTAACCCTTCGCGACCTTCGCCGCCGCCCGCAGGTCTTCGATGCGTGAATTCGTGCAGGATCCCACGAACATCTTGTTGATCTTGATCTCGCTCAGCGGAAGGTTCTCCTCCAGCCCCATATACTGAAGCGCGCGATGGTAGGTGGTGCGGGTGTTGTGGTCTGCAACTTCTGCAAGAATCGGTGTGCGCGCGCTGATGCCCGCCACCATGCCGGGGGAGGTCCCCCATGTCACCTGCGGCTCGATCTCCGCCGCATCAAGCGTGACGACCGTGTCGTACGTGCAGCCGGGGTCGGAGGCGTAATAGGCCCATGCCTTCTTAAGAGTCTCAAAGTCGGAGTCCTTCGGGAGATATTCGCGATCCTTCAGGTAGGCGAAGGTGGTTTCGTCGGGGGAGATGAGCCCGGCCCGCGCGCCCCCTTCAATTGACATATTGCAAACCGTCATTCGCCCCTCCATGGAGAGGGCGCGAATCGCGTCGCCCGTGTATTCAATCACGTACCCGGTTGCCCCGGCCGTTCCGATCTTGCCGATGACGGCAAGGGTGATGTCCTTGGCCGTGATCCCGTGCGGCAGCTCGCCGGTGACCCGGACCTCCATCGTCTTCGACTTCTTTTGCAGCAGCGTCTGCGTGGCGAGCACGTGCTCAACCTCGCTCGTGCCGATGCCAAACGCCAGCGCGCCGAACGCCCCGTGCGTGCTGGTGTGGCTGTCGCCGCATACGATGGTCATCCCCGGCTGTGTCAGCCCGAGCTCGGGCCCGATGACGTGAACGATGCCGCTCTGGCGGTCGTGCATGTCGAAGAGACGGACGCCGAATTCCTCGCAGTTTGCGGAAAGCGTTTCGACCTGCTGCTTGCTCATGGCGTCGCGGATGGGGATGCTGCGGTCGGTCGTCGGAATGTTGTGATCCATGGTGGCGAAGGTCAGCTCGGGCCGACGGATGCCGCGCCCAGCGAGACGAAGGCCCTCAAACGCCTGCGGCGAAGTGACCTCGTGAACATAGTGGCGGTCGATGTAAAGAATCGCGTCCTTGCCCGGCTCCTCGTGGACAAGATGCCGGTCCCAAATCTTCTCGTAAATGTTCTTCGCCATGGTCGGGTTCCTTTCTGGCTCCGCCCGCGCGCGGTCTGGCGCGCGGCGGGAAACCATGATTATACATTCCGCCGCCGGGGCCGTCAAAGGGTGTGCGGCCCGTTCAAAAAATGCCATGGCGGCTCGGATTCATTTTCCGCTAAACTTTTTCATGCAACACGCGGTCATCTAATTTGAGCGCGCAGAGCGAGCATGCGACGGCTGATGGCGGTCCGCCCCGGACAGGGGAGGTCGCGCGCATCCGTTCGGCGGTCGGGTCACGCACGGCCTCCCGCCTGCACGCAACACCAAGATCGAAAGGGCAACCGCCGATGTGGGTTCGTAAATTTGAACGTGATGAGAAAATAGGGGTCGATTCCCCCATTCCGACCCAGGTGGTCTCCAACGAGGAGTTCCTCCCCCGGCCGCAGAGCAACGACCAAAAGAAGGTCGAGATGCTGATCGGCGAGATGGGCACGGCCAACGCCAAGCGCCTCAACATGGACCGCCGCAAATTCATGCGCAGCTCCATGGGCATGGCGACCGCGATGATGGCCTACAACGCCGTCCACGGCGACTTCTGGCAGGTTCACGCCGAGGAGGCGCTCGATCCGGCCGTCACCGACGAGAAGTTCCCCAAGGGCAAATACTTCATCCTTGATGTGCAGTCCCATTTCACCGACGGCTTCGCCCTGCCCGGTTTCCGCAACGCGGAGTTCATGAAGAACATGGGATTCAACGAAAAGCCGCTTGAGGACAACGCCGAGGCGTTCAGCTTCCCCAACTACATGAAGGAGATGTTCTTCGACAGCGAGACGAGCATGGTCGTCATCAGCGGCGTGCCGGGCAAGGAGAACACCAAGGGCCGCGACGGCCACGCCCTTGAGGGCAAGGCCCGCGGCGGCGGCGTCCTGCCGAGCTGGCTGATGTCCAAGAGCAAGAAGCAGATCAACGAATTCTCCGGCAGCACCCGCGCGCTCTGCCAGGGCAACTGCGCCCCGAACCATTACTGGGACAAGACCGCCAACGCCCCCGACTACAACGAGCTGTTCGAGCAGATGGAGCGCGAGGTCAAGATTTACGGGATCAACTCCTGGAAGTGGTACTGCCACACCGATCCGGGCCGCTCCGGCAACGGCTTCCAGATCGACGACGAAATGTCGCAGAAGTTCATGGACAAGTCCAAGGAGCTGGGGATCAAGGTCTTCAGCACCCACAAGGGCTTCTCCTATCAGAGCGTGAAGCTCGGGCACCTCGCCAACCCGAAGGACATCGAGGCGGCGGCGCTTCGCAATCCCGACCTCAGCTTCGTCGTCTATCACTCCGCGCTCAAGCACGGCAGCAACGAGCCGAACTGGGTTGAGATGAACCAGTTCGACCCGGTAACCGGTGACTTCCTCTGGCACAACGAGCTGATCAACATCAAGAAGCGCAACCCGCAGATCAACAACGTCTATCCGGAGATCGGCAGCTCGTTCGCCCTCACGGCCGTCTCGAACCCCGCGATGTGCCAGCACCTGCTCGGCAAGAACATCAAGTATTACGGTGTGGATCACGTGATCTGGGGAACGGACTGCATCTGGTGGGGATCGCCCCAGGCTGCCATCGAGCTCTTCAAGCGCTTCCAGTTCACGGATGAGTTTGTCGAGAAGTTCGGCTACCAGAAGCTGACCGATGAGGACAAGGCCAAGATCTTCGGCCTGAACGCGGCGAAGCTCTATAACGTCGATCCGGCGGCACAGCTCAAGCCAATCCCCGCCGACGCGCTCACCAAGCTCAAAACCGCCTACCTTCAGGAAGGCGCCTGGCCGAGCAACCGTGCATATGGGTGGGTTCGCGCAGAGGGTTAACTCAGTCGGTCACCTGCTCCGAAAGAGCCGGGTTAATTGTAAGAGGGGGGCGGATGCTGCCGGCATCCGCCCCCCTCTTCTTTTTATTCCGGCCGAATGATTCATGGACACCATTTAGCTGGCCGTCGCTTCCTCCCGCAGCCGAACGATGGCCGTGTGCAGGATTCTGGCAAGCGGGCGGTCGTCGCGCCCGAAAAGCGCGAGGTCCGCTTTGATAAACTCGTGCCCCTTTCTCTCCCAGCCCTCTACGATTTTGCCGCGCAGACTGATCGGCTCGTTGTGCAGGCCGGACGCGTAATGTTGAATCTCGCTGGACACGTGGATCCAAGGCCCGAGCGCGACATTGTCGCGGATGATGTAGTTCGCCTGCGCCGGAAGGAATGCGGGGTGGCAGAGTGCATTCGAGGCCTGATAGATGGGGGAGGGATCGCCCATCTCCCGGACAAAGGTGCGGGCGGCCAGATCCAAATCGAGCGTCAGCTCCCGGCTGCCGAGCATTGTTCCCGGACCGAGTATGGTGATGGATGGCGCGAGGCGGCTATCCGTGCCGGGGAGCGCCCATCTCGGAAAATCCGACACCAACGGGGCGGGGGCATCCCCCACGTTTGTCGATGCTCCGCCGATCGCGCACAGCTCTCCGTCCCGTCGGACCTCGATCTCGATTGAGTGGGGTTTTGCCTCCGGCCCAGGCCTTCCGATGACCTCGATCGTCTCGCCGTCATAGACCGGCTTGAGGAACTTCGCCGACGCGCTTCCGCGTTCGATCCATTCCGGACCGAAGGCCTCCACTGCCGCGCGGGTCATGGCCGCGTAGATTCCCACCCCGGGAACAAGACCGCTCTTGAATCCAAAGCGCGCGGCCTCGGGGCCGTGAATGCGGTTCTCCGAATCGAGCGCGTAGTTGCGGGCTGCGTGGGTGATGCGAATCGGGTCCATGGCTCAACCTCCAAAAGAAAGGCCGCGAAAGAAACGGCAATCGTCTCCTCCGCGGCCAAAATTCATTAGATCTCGCGCCCGTTTAGGGCTTGGCGGGATAGGGCTGGATGCGGATGTTTTTGAACGAGAGGTTCGTTGTGGGGTCGTGACCCTGGAGGTGGATCGTGCCGGGGCCGGCGACGTAGCCGACCTTGCCGTCCTTGTCCGGGCTCACAGGCCGCACGTCGGTGAAGTCGCTCGTCTGGAAACCGTTGATCCAGCACGACGCGTGGTTGCCGTCGCAGATCACCGTCTTGTGGAACCACTCGCCGTCGGTGCTGACCACCTTGCGCGAGGGCTGGTTGCCGTAGTTGCCGCCCGTGCCGAAATCGACCGGCTTCGTCCGATCATCCCCGGCCCAGTGATTGCGCACCTGCGACTCGTAACCCTTCCAGAAAACGCCGACCGGCCCGCGGTAGAAGACTCCGCTGTTGAGCTGCTTGCCGTTGGAGATGATTGAAAGCTGGAGGGCGAAATCCTTGTAGGTTTCCTTTGTCTCGATCTGGCCGTTGCCGTGAAGAATGTTGATCGCGCCGTCAACCACCGAGAACTCGCTCGGATGGCCGGGGATGATGTTCCATTCGGTCAGATCAGTTCCATTAAAGATCGATTTTTCGCTGAGGGGCTTCAGCCACGCCTTCGAGACCTCGAAGCGGCAGGCCTGCTTGTTGCGGTCGAAGAGCTGGCCGTGGTAGGCGATGCCGATGACACCCTTGGCGCGCGTGCAGTCAACTTTGACCTCGGCGCCGTCAACCGTCGCCTTGATGTCGGCCCCGGTCGCGGTGACGTGAACGTCGTGCTCCTTCTGGCCGCCGCCGTCCTTGCTTTTCGGCTCGTCAATCAGGATGACGCCAGAGCCGTTCTCGCTCCAGTGACCCTCAAGCCCGCCGCGGAGGACGATGCTTGCCTTGGTCTCGGGCTTGATCTTGATGCTGAGCGAAAGCTCGAAATCGGCGAACTGGCTGGTCGTGGCGATCCAGCCTCCGCTTCCCTTGTCGCCGACGAGGAGCCCGCCCTCGCTCCGGAACTGGGCGTCGCCGATGGTGTTCCAGCCGAAGAGGGTCTCTCCGTCGTAAAGGCTGATCCAGCCGTCGGCGGCCTGGTCAACGGTGACGAGCGCGGGGCCTTGGGCGGCGGCGGTGCCGGCGAGGGTCGCCAGAGCCGAGGCGGCCAGCAGGGCGCGCGTGATGCGCGTGCGTAGATTCATGAAAGGATGCTCCTCTGCCTGATTGCGATGAAGTCGCGGGGACATGTCTTAGTCCGGGCGGGATATTATTCGGCGGGAGCCACTGAATCGCAAGCGGGAAGGCACCGATACCGCGCGGAGCCGGACGACGAAAGCCGAAAATCAGTAAGGCGGCCGACGAAGGGCAATTCACGGACCCGCTCCCAACCCAACTCCGGGAAGGTCTGTTTGGAGGCTAGAGCAGCGGATAGATAAAAGGAGCGAGAACGCCTGTGCTAAAGGCGAGAACCAGCCCCAGCAGGGCCACCATCGTGATCATCGGCAGCAGCCACCACTTTTTGTTCTCCTTAAGGAACAGCATAAATTCCTGATGCAGCGGCATCATGTCCGGAGGCGGTACATTGTTATCCGCGGATGGGGTGGATGAATCAGCCATGATGTCTAGCCTCCCGGGGCAAAAGCCTAAAACAGAGTATAGATGAACGGGGCCAAGGCTCCGCCGCCCAGCACTAGAACGGCCCCCAACATAAAGACCATGACCACCATCGGCAGGAGCCACCACTTTTTGTTCTCTTTAAGGAAAAGCATGAATTCCTTGTGAATCGGCATCATCTCCGGGGGAGGCGCTCCGGCCTCGTCTTTCGACCCCTTTGCCTCTTGCTCGGTTGTGCTCATGACGGACTACCCTTTGCCTTGCTGTCGCCGGATTCTGAAAGTCAAAACTGCCTGTAAAACTGTGCGGGATCGGCTGAGGGTTTGTGCTGGTGCCAGGTCGGGGCGGGAGCCTTGCCAAAACCGGGATCAAGAAACTTGCGCCCGCTCAGCCGCATCAGGAGCGCAAGCGGCGTCACACCCAGATAGAAAACCACCGTAAGAACGATGCGCCCGATAAAATATCCGAAGATCGCGAAAAATTTGAGCGCGGCCAGGTAAACCTTGTCCCCTGCGCCTGAAACGCAGAGCGCCAGCCCCAGGCAGAGCGCCGCGAAATGAAGGCCAAAAAAGCCCGGCGGCCCGACCCGCTCCCGCCCTAGCAGCACCCACGCGAGGGCCACCAGCCCCCCGGACCACAGCAATGCGGCGAGATAGCGGTCACGCGGCTTGACGCGCTTCGGCAGATGAGCCCAGACTCTGGTTTGAAGAAATTCGATCATGCGCGGCGGCTTCAATCCTTCGGTCCGAGTATCGCCCGAAGCCGCCGCCGAGTCCAAGCGGAATCATCAGCCAAACCGGCCCGTGACGTAATCCTCGGTCTCGCGGCGGCGGGGGTTCGTGAAGATGTCGGCGGTCCGACCAAACTCGATCAGCCGCCCCAGATACATGAAGGCCGTGTAGTCGCTGACGCGGCTCGCCTGCTGCATGTTGTGCGTGACGATAAGGATGGTATATTCGCCGCGAAGCTCGGTGATAAGCGCCTCAATTTTGCTCGTGGCGATCGGATCAAGCGCGCTGCACGGCTCGTCCATCAGCAGCACCTCCGGCTGGGCGGCGATGGCGCGCGCGATGCAGAGCCGCTGCTGCTGTCCGCCGGAGAGGCTGAAAGCGCTCTCGTCGAGCCGGTCCTTCACCTCGTCCCACAGCGCGGCCCCTTTGAGGCTGCTTTCGCACACATTCCTCAGCAGCGCCCGGTCGCGCACGCCGTCAATGCGGAGCGGATAGACCACGTTCTCGAACATGCTCATGGGGAAGGGATTCGATTTCTGAAAGACCATTCCCATCCGCTTGCGAAGCTCGATCACATCCACGTTCGGGCCATAGATTGATTCGCTCTCAAGCCGCATGTCTCCCTCGATCCGAACGGTGTCGATCAGATCATTCATGCGGTTCACCGAGCGCAGAAGGGTGGATTTGCCGCAGCCCGAGGGGCCGATCAGGGCAGTGACCTTCCCCTTTGGGATGTTCATCGAGACGTTGAAGAGCGCCTGCTTGTTCGCATAGTAGAGCGAAAACTGATCGATCTCGAGAACGGGGGTTTCCCGGGAAAGCGCCTCATGAACGCTTGTTTCGACGGGCCGCCCCTTGGCAATCTCGTCCAGGCTGCTGGCATGGATCAGCCCGCGCGTGATGGGGTCGCGCCGGTCAACCGGGGGGGGGAGGGGAGGTGTTTCAGTCATGCGCCATCCGTTCCTTGCGTTCCTCTTATGCACTTCGAGCGGTTGAGTTCATCCGTGTGGTAGCTGTTGTTGATCGGCCTCAGAACTTGCTTGAAAGGAGCCGCTTCCGCAACCGCGACCGCAGCCACACTCCCATCAGATTCAGCATCGTGACAATCACGATGAGCAGCAGGGTTGTGGTGAACACCATCGGCTTTGCCGCCTCGCTGTTCTGGCTTTGAAATCCAAGATCATAGATGTGGAATCCAAGGTGCATGAAGCTGCGCTCGGGGTGAACGAACGGGGCGGTTCCGTCGAGTGGAAGCTCGGGGGCGAGCTTCACCGCGCCGACCAGCATAAGCGGCGCGACCTCGCCCGCGCCCCGCGCCATTGCGAGGATCATCCCCGTCATAATGCCGGGAAGCGCGCTCGGAAGCACGATGCGCCGGATCGTCTGCCACTTGCTCGCTCCGCACCCGTAGGATGCCTCGCGCATGGATTTCGGCACGGCGGCGAGCGCCTCCTCCGTCGCGACAATCACGACCGGCAGCGTCAAAAGCGCGAGTGTGAACGCCGCCCAAAGAATACCCCCCTTGCCGAAGGTGGGATTGGGAAGGCGCTCCGCAAAGAAGATGGAATCGACCCCCGCGCCGATGATGTAGCAAAAGAAGCCAAGCCCAAAGACGCCGAAAACGATGCTGGGGACGCCGGCCAGATTGTTCACGGCGATACGCACCGCGCTGACCAGGAATCCCGCCGTCGCATATTCATGGAGGTAGAGCGCCGCCAGGACGCCGAAAGGCACCACCAGCAGCGCCATGATGAGGGTCATCATCACCGTGCCGAATATGGCGGGGAAGACTCCTCCCTCGCTGTTGGCCTCGCGCGGGGCGTCGCTGAAGAACTCCCACCAGCGCGAGGCATAGATCGCCGCGCGTCCGCTCCAGCCCATTTGATTGGGCGGGTAGGCACGGACGATCTCGGCAAGTGAGAGCGTTTTTTCCTGATCATCCGCCGTCTTGAAGACAACCTTCCAGTGGTTCATCTCGGTGAGGAGTTTGGCGATCCGTTCCTGCGCGGCCGTGAGGGCAGCCTCGGTATCCCTTTGCCTGCGCTCGAACGCCTCGCCCGCAAGCTGGTAATCACGCGAGGCCGCACCGTGCTCGATCTCCGCCTTTCGCTGATCCAGACGCGCGCGCTCAATCTGCCGGTTGATCCGTCCGATCTCGCTGTACTCGATGTCGTGCTTTTGACTCCAAAGCGCCCGCATCTCCGGCTGGCGCTCCCGGATAACCCTCCACGCCTCCTCGGCCGCCACCGGCCTCGGGGGGGCATCCCCCTCCTGAATCGCCGCGGGGGTTCCATAAAAACGCCCCCACTCCTGCCGCTCGACAACCATGGTCCAACGGGGACGCGTTTCGCCGGCGATATCCGATGTGTTGACCCACGTGAAGTGCGTGCCCGTAATGTCGAAGTTTCCTGTGCGGATGAGGCGGCGCGTCTGCCACGGGGTAACAGCGAGAGTCCCGGTCGTCGGAGCCCCCCCTTGCTCGGGCTCGGGTCGGAAGCGCTCCCTCCTCGATATCTCTCCGGCCAACACCTTGCCCTCTTTGGTTCGTATCTCAAGGACCGGCTGCGGCCAGAAAGTCGCAAGACCCTCATAGAAGACCAGTCCCAGCAGGCAGGTGATCATCAGCAGGGCCAGCACAAGCGCGCCGCCGGTGAGCCACACCATCGGCTCACCATGAGCCGCAAGCGCCGTTCGATTTCTTTTTCGGAGCGAGGGTTGCGTCGGCTGGCTCACATCTGCACCGCCTTCCTGCGGAAGCGGCGGCGAACCAGCTCCGCAAAGGTGTTCAGGATGAAGGTCAGGACGAAGAGGCTGAGGGCCGCAAGGAAAAGCGTTCGATAGTGGGTTGAATTGCGCACCGCCTCCGGAAGCTCGACCGCGATGTTTGCGGAAAGGGTGCGGAATCCGCTGAAGACATTCCACTCCATGACCGGGGTGTTGCCGGCGGCCATGAGGACGATCATGGTCTCGCCGACGGCGCGTCCGAGGCCGATCATGATGGCGGAGAAAAGGCCGCTCATCGCGGTGGGGATGATCACCCGCACGGCGGTCTGCCAGGGAGTTGCCCCAGCCGCGAGTGATGCGGATCGGAGATGCGAGGGAACGGTCGCCAGCGCGTCCTCCGCGATGGTGTAGATGATCGGAATGATCGCGAATCCCATCACGAAGCCGACCACAAGCGCGTTGCGCTGCACATAGGTGCCGACGAGGCTTCCGCGCGGATCGAACCCCGCGACGCTGAGCACCTCCGCGACAATCGCGGAAAGCGCGAACACGGTCACAACTCCGAGCGCGAAACGCGCCAGCTCAAGTAATCCGACTCGATTCATCGGAAGGCGCTCGTAAAGGCGTCTCATGACCGGCTCGCCGAGGCGGAAGAACGCCCAGGCGGTCGAGATGGCCGAGAGTGGAAGCGTCAGATAGAACCATCCGCCCCAGGATGATCCCGCGTGTCCGCTGAGCCACATTTTGATGTCACCCGCGAAAAGGACGGCCTCGAGGAATGGAGCCAATATCCGCGCCCCCAGCGCGCCGCCGAGAAACGCGACGGCAATTAGCCCAAGACGACCCCCCCCAAGCCGAAGATGGACCTGCCGGGGCAGAAGCTGCCACACAAAGGCCCCTGAGAAGAGCGCAAGTGGCATCGTAATGAACGCGGTCAGCACCTCGGGGATGAACTCCTCGGCGAAAGGGGCAAAGACCAGCGCGGCCAGAAATCCCAGCACCACGCTCGGCAGGCTCGCCATCATCTCAATCGCGGGTTTCACCCGCGCCTTGGCTCTCGGATGCAGGAACTCGCTGCAATAGATTGCGGCGAGGAGCGCAAGCGGCATTCCGAAAATCATCGAATAAAAAGTCGCCTTGATGGTGCCGTAGATCAGCGGCCAAAGTCCCAGTTTCGGCTCGAAGTCATCCGTGCCGCTGCTCGACTGCCAGACATGCTGCGGGTGGGTGTAGCCTTCGTACCAGATAGGCTTGAAATAGGCGGCAACCCCCGCCTCGGGATGCATGAGGTCAAGGTGCCAGCGCGTGAGACCGCCGCTCGTTGCGACGGCAAGCCCGTCCTCTTTTGGCGCGATGGCCGCCGCGACAACCTTGGTGCCGTCCCGCGTCAGCGGAGGGATGTCACTGAGCAGCCTGTTTGCCGTCACCTGGAAGAGCCGCACCGATCCGCCCGCATAACCGGCCGCCAGCACGCGGGTGCGGCTTGAGGTCGCGAGCGCGGTCACGGCCTGTCCCGCCGGGCCTTGCAGCGTGTGTGCCATGACCAGCTTGGTTCCGTCGGCGAACTCGCCCGTCTCAGGCTTCACTCTGAACCAGATGCGGGTTTGGCCAATGGAGTCGCCGATGGCGAGCGATGTCCGCCCGATAAGCCACTCCGCGCACGTTACCTCGGCTTGTGGCGCTTCCGGCAGAACGTCGAGTTCCTCCGCAAGCTGGAGGCGCGAGTAATCGCGTGTGTCATACCGGGCGACCGATCCATCCTTCCAGATAAGATAGACGTTGTCGCCGAGTCCGGTCATTCGGACAAGTTGCGGCACGCCGCGCGTCGAGGGAGGCAGGTCGAGTCCCGCCTCGTTCACCTGCTGGCTCACCTTGCCGGTCATGATATTTTTGCGCTTGCGCACCTCGCGCATGGCAAGCCGCCCATCCGCGTTCAGCGTGGCAATGATCGGGTTTTCGCCGCGCACGGTGAAGTCCAGCTTCACGATGGGGGAGGGGGTCGCGCCGGCGACGGGATCCTCCACTTTCGAGGTCACCCTCTCCCGAATTGCAGTCCCCTTTGCACCCGCGAGGACGAGTGAGGCCTCATGCACCACCTGCGTCCCTGGCGCCAGTTTTTGAAAACGTGTGGCCGCATCGTCTGTCAATTGCTCGGTTTCAATGGAAATTCTGACAAGGCGCACCGTCCCATCGGAAAAGCCAAAAGCCGCCCCGCCGTTTTCCCCGGGCGCGAAGGCCGCCGCCGTCGGCGTGCTCCCTTCAAAGAGACTCACACTCTCGATAAGCTCTCCCGTCGTGAGTTGAAAGCTCTCAAGCTGACCTGAGGGGGTCAGGTTCCAGCCAAGGGTCTGTCCCTCGTCCAGGGCCAGCCGCAGCGGGGGCTCAACCGGACTATGTTTGGCTGTTGTCGCCCCGCCAAAGCGGGGAGCGGTGAAGAGGGGAACCACCACCCACACAAGAAACACGCACACCAGCAGGACGGCGGCTATGGTGCCAAGGCCGCCCAGGGTGATGATCCACCATGCGGCGTAATCGGCCAGCCGCACCCGCAGGCGCGTTCGGCGAAGGCGGCGGGGTCCGGCCTTGGGACTCGTTGGTTTTTCGTCGATCACAAGCTCCGCCTTAACACGACAAACGGGCGGCGTCCCCTCGCAGGGGCGTCACCCGTTCATCGAACTGCCGAATCGATTCGCACCCGCTACTTGATTCCAAGCGATGCGAGGGCGTCCTTGGCCACCTCCGCCGTGAGCGGCAGGTAGCCGTCCTTGACCACGTCCTCCTGACCTTGCTTGCTCAGGATATACTTGATGAATTCCTGCCGCAAGGGGTCCAGCCTCTCGCCCGGCTTCGCGTTGAGGTAGAGAAGAAGCATCCGGGCCATCGGGTATTCGCCGTCATAGGCCTTGGCCGGCTCCGCGGGGACAAGCGCCGCCCCCTCCTTCTCGGCGAGCGCCACGGGGCGCACGTCACTCGTGCGGTAGCCGATCCCGCTGTAGCCAATGCCCGCCTTGTCTGTTGCAACTCCCTGAACCACGGAGGAACTGCCCGGCTGTTCCTTCACAGACGCCTTGAAATCCCCGCCGAAAAGCGCGTGCTCCTTGAAGTAGCCGTATGTGCCCGACGCCGAGTTGCGGCCGTAAAGGCTGATCGGCTTGTTCGCCCAGTCGCCGGTCAGGCCAAGCTCGCCCCAGGTCGTAATATCCTTGGCGATGCCGCCCTTGCGCCCCGCCGAGAAGATCGCGTCCACCTGCTGAAGCGAGAGGCCCTTGATCGGGTTGTCCTTGTTCACGTAAACCGCAAGCATGTCGATGCTGGTCGGGATCGAGACGGGCTTGTAGCCGAACTTTTTCTCAAAGTCGTCGATCTCCTTCTGCTTCATTTCCCGGCTCATCGGCCCGAAGTTCGCCGTGCCCTCGATGAGGGCGGGCGGGGCGGTTGAGCTTCCCTTGCCTTCGATCTCAACCTGAACGCTCGGATACATCTTCTTGAACCCCTCGGCCCACAGGGTCATGAGGTTGTTCATCGTATCCGATCCGATGGACTTGATGCTTCCCGTCACACCCTTCACCGCCTTGTAATCGGGCAGTTTGGAATCGACCTTGACCTGCTGGCCGAATGCGGGGGCAAGGGCAAGGAGGCTCAGCAGCAGCGCGCCCTTCAGGTAATTCTTCATCCGCTTCATTTCCTTTCAGTTGCCCGCGCCTTGTTCAAGCGGGGTATTTTTTACGCGTTCACCCTACCGGAGGCACGTTAGCTTTCTGTTAGGAGCAGGTGAGGAATTCACGCAGGAGCACAAGCCTTCCTGCAACTCAATAAAAATCAATATCATAATGTGATGGAGTGCTTTCCGCGAAAGCCAAATTAGCATGAAGTGGGCCACTTGATTATTATTTCTCTGGTCTGACTTGCATTCCTCCGGGGTCTCATGTTATCCAAGAGAGGTTCGTGGCATTTACCCTCCCAACGGGTAGAATGCCTAGGGATGGTGCAAACCGAATCGCATGGCAATTTCACTTCAACAGGTCCAGCGCCAGAGCCAGCAACTCATCATGACGCCCCAGATGCAGCAGTCGATCCAACTGTTGCAAATGAACACGCTTGAGCTGGAGCAGCTGGCCGATCAGGAACTGATGGAGAATCCCTTCCTTGAGATTGAGGAGGACGGGGAGTCGGCGGCCAGCACGGAGGCCGAGATCAAGCAGGTGGAGGGGCCGGACCTCGGCGAGGATTTCCTTGCTCCGGTCGAGCGGGAATTTCACGAGCAGAATGATGACGGCGCCTTTGGAACGGCCGGCAGTGAGGGGGGGGCCGAGGTCGGAAACGCCGAGACCAGTCTTCTCGAATCCCCGACCCTTGATGAGCGTCCCGAGCACTTCGAAGAGGTTGACCTCAACTGGGACGACTACTACGACGACAGTGACGGGCGCGCCTCCATTCGCGAACAGGACGAGGAGGAGCGGGATTTCTCGGAATACACCGCCTCCAAGGTTTCGCTTTACGAACACCTCACCTGGCAGCTTCGTCTTTCCGTTCTGGATGGGATCGAGCTTGAAATCGGCGAGTACTTGATCGGATGCATCAACGAGGATGGCTACCTGGAGCCGGGGAGCGTCGAGGAGGCGGCTGAGAAATTCGCAACCGACCCGGCGCGGGTCGAGCGCGCGCTTTCCATCATTCAGGAGTTTGAACCGCCGGGCATCGCGGCGCGAAACTCCGCCGAATGCCTCTCGATTCAGATGAAGATTCTGGGAAGCTACACTCCATTGGCCGGGGCGGTTCTCGAGGGGCACTTTGAGGACTTGGAGCGCAAGCGTTTCAAGGTCATCGCCAAGGCCGTCGGCGCGGAAGAGGATCAAATCCTCGCCATTTACCAGAAAGTCAGCCGCCTGGAGCCGAAACCCGGCCGCGCCTACACAACTGATTCAGCCCAATACATTGAGCCGGATGTGGTGGTCAAGCTGATCGACGGCAAGCTTTCCATCTACGTCAACGAGGGGCAAAGCAGCCGTCTTTCCGTCAACCGCATGTATCGCCAGATGCTCCGCCTCCAGGCCGGGGCGCTGACGCGCGAGGACAAAGCCTACGCAACAGAGAAATTCCGCGGCGCGCTTATGCTGATCAAGAATATCGAGAAGCGCAAATCGACCATTCTTCGCGTGACCGAGTCGATCATGGAGGTCCAGCGCGAGTTCCTGGACAAGGGGGTGGAGGCTCTGAAGCCGCTGACCCTCCGCGAGATCGCCGACATGGTCGGCATGCACGAATCAACCATCGCGCGCGTCACCAGCAAGAAATTCGTCGAAACCCCGCAGGGCCTCTTCTCCCTCAAATTCTTCTTCTCCTCAGGCATCGAGTCGCTCACAGGCGAGGGGGATGCCGTCAGCAGCCGCGCCATCAAGGACAAGCTCGCCGACCTCATCAGCAAGGAGAACGGACGCCAGCCGCTTTCCGATCAAAAAATTGCTGAGATTTTAAACAAACAGGGCTTCCAAATCGCCCGCCGCACCGTCGCCAAATACCGCGAGCAGCTAAAGATTCTCCCTGCCAAGCTCCGCCGCGACGCATGATCTTAACCGCGGATGAACGCAGATAAACGCGGATGAAGTCGATCATCGATTGAGCATTATCCGCGTCTGTCTTGCATTTACCCGCGGCTAACTGGACATGGCAAGCACCTCAGAATCTCTTCTCACCTGGCGCGAGCAAGTCCGCTCCGAAGCTCTCGCCTTGGGCTTCACCGCCGCAGGCTTCACCACAGCCGCCCCCCTCTCCGACGCCACCCGGCGCCGCTGGACACGGTGGCTGAGCCTGGCTCGCGCGGGCCGCATGGCGTATCTCCTCCGCTCCCGTCCGCGCCGCACCCACCCCTGCGACCTCATGCCTGAGGCCGAATCCCTTATCATGGTCGCCGCATCGTACTACGACGGCGACCATCCGCCGCCTCCCGCCGATACTACTGCGGCGAAGATCGCCCGTTACGCCTGGGGCCGCGATTACCATGTTGCGATTCGAGAACGCCTCCAAAAACTGGGGGAGGGGATTGCCGGCGGCGCCGCCGGCTTCGGGTTCGAATCTCCGGTCACGTATCGCGCCGTCACCGACAGCGCGCCGCTTGATGAGCGCAACTTCGCTGTCCGGGCCGGGCTTGGTTTCATCGGCAAGAACACCCTTCTTCTGCATCCTGTGCACGGATCATGGATGCTCCTGGGAGCGCTCCTTGTCTCAGTTCCTTTTCCCGAAGACCCGCCGCCACCTTCCCTGCGAGGCGCGCCGCCGGAATATCCGTCCCATGCGTCCTCTTCCTCAGAGCAACCCGGCAACCTCCACGCCGCTTATTCCTGCGCAGCATGTCGGAAATGTCTCGACGCCTGTCCGACCGCCGCCTTTGCCGGACCCTACGAGCTGAATCCCACCCAATGCATTTCGTATCTAACGATCGAGCAGCGCGAGCCCATCCCGCCACCGCTTTCGGACCAACTCTCCGGCTGGGCTTTCGGATGCGATATCTGCCAGGAGGTCTGCCCCTATAACGCGACCCCCGCCCCGCTCCGCATTCCCGAACTGCGCCGCTCCCAAGGTATTGGACCGTATCTCACGGGGGAGTTGCTCTCCTCCATTCCCTCCGGCAAATCCCTCGAAAGGAAATGGGGCCACACCCCCGTCCCGCGCCCAGGGCTCACGGCCCTTCGGCGCAACCTGGCCGCCGCGCGCGCCCCGCAACCCAAAAAAAACGCGGATGAACCCGGAGAAGAGCCCTGAAGTAGGGCAGTATCCGCGTTCATCCGCGTATATCCGCGGTTTAGTAAAGCTGCTTTAGTTCTGCGCGAACGGAATAGACGACCCGCACCCGCGCCACGGCGAAATCTTCTCAAATTCCTCGCGCGGGATGGACGGGCCCTGCCGGTCGCAGTGCTCGTTAAACGCCGTCGTCAGGGCCTCCGCGACCTGCTCGGCATTGCGGTTTTCGATATGGTGCCGGGGCAGAACAAAGACCGGCTTCCCATCCTTAAAGAGAGCAATGCACGGCGAGCTCGGCGGAATATTGGTCATCAGCTCGCGGGCGCGGGCCGTTGCCTCGCGCTCCTGGCCGGCAAATACTGTCGTCAGGTAATCAGGAATCTTGGCGTTCTGCAGCGCGATCATCACGCCCGGACGGGCGTTGCCGGCGGCGCATCCACAGACGGAGTTGACCACAACGAGCATCGTCCCGGGCTTGGCCGCGACTTCGTTCACGGCCTCTGGGGTCAGGAGTTCCTGAACACCGACCTGCTTAAGCTCCTCGCGCATGGGGCGAACGGCGTCCTGATCGTACATCGGGCCGCTAACGGGCTGGGAAAAACGGAAAGCGCTCATTGTGCACATTTCCTTTCTGTATCAAGGGAGGTGTTGATTACTTGGTGAGAGGTGGTGCCGAAGAGAGGACTTGAACCTCCACGACCGTTAGGCCACAAGATCCTGAATCTTGCGCGTCTGCCAGTTCCGCCACTTCGGCACACTCTGCCGCCGCCGTCCGGCTCTGAAGCTTTCGCTCCTGATGGACATCAGCCACATGATCATAGGGCGGCCCCTTGCAAAATTCAAGCCCCGCCCTTGATTTAAGATTGGAAAAGGAAAGCTGTTGATTCATGCTTTCTGAGGATATTTTCCGTCTAAGACATTGATCCCCTGAGGAAGGCTCCAGCCATGATTGCGCCGTTTATTAAATTCGTGTCCGCCCTCCTGATAACGGGGGCAATCGTTGGTTCTTCCCGCGTGGCTGACGCTGCTGGGGGAGGCGAGCCCTCCCCGGGCGAACTCTACCCGCTCGTCTCCGATCTCATCGCGCGGGATGCGTTCGAGGCCATGCAGCCGGTGCATCAACAGATGCTGGCTGAGCTTGCGCGGCGCGGTCCGCAGTGCCACGCTCCCGCCTTCTGCTTCAGCGGTCCCGTGCCGGACTCGCAGCTTAAGGCGTTCGAGCAGGCCGTCTTTGGCGGGCCGCCGAGCTTTCAGCAGGCCGCCCGGTGGTCCCACACCGCGACCGATGGAGATTCCGCCGCCCAGGGAACGCCCATTACCCTCACTTACAGCTTTGTCCCGGACGGCACGTCGATCCCTTCCGGTGCCGGGGAACCGGCGGCCAACAGCATTCTGCTGGCCACTTTTGACTCGGCATTCGGAAGCCGCGCGGCGTGGCAGTCGCTAGTGCAGCAAATCTTCGCCCGGTGGAGCGAGCTCAGCAGCATTCATTATGTGCTGGAGCCGAACGACGACGGTTCCCCCATGCTCGGTCTGCAAGGGCAGCTTGGGGTCCGCGGCGACCTGCGCATCGGCGGCAAGCACATCGATGGAACGACCGGCGCGAACATCCTCGCCTTCAACGCGTTCCCCAACGGGGGGGACATGGTCATTGACACTGACAATATCGCCTTCTTTTCCGCCTCCTCGAACAACTTTCTCGGCCTGCGCAATGTTCTCGCTCATGAACACGGCCATGGCCTTGGGTTCGCCCACGTCTGTCCGGTCGAGCAGAACAAGCTCATGGAGCCGTTCGTCAGCCTCAACTTCGACGGCCCCCAGAATGACGACATTCAGAATGTTCAGCGCCACTATGGGGACCGGTTCGAAAAGAACGACACGGCCGCGACCGCCACAAGCCTCAACGGTTCCATCACTCCAACCGTTCCGCTTCAAATTAGGGACGTCAGCATCGATGACAACAGCGACATCGATTTCTATTCCCTCTCCGCGGGCGCGACGGGACGCCTGTCGGTCTTTGTGGAGCCCGTCGGCGGTCAGTACCTTGAGGGGCCGCAGACCGCAAATTGCGACACAGGAACCCCTTATAACTCCCGCCTGATTCAGGATCTGGTGGTCGATATTCTCGCGCCAAACGGAACAACCGTCATCGCGTCCGCCGACATCACCGTCGCGGGACAGGCCGAGGACTTGAAAAACATCCCTCTCAATCAGGGCGCGGGCACATACTTCGTTCGGATTCGCGGCAAGAACACCGACAGCGTGCAGCTCTACCAAATGACCCTCGTCCTTTCCTCGCTCGCCGACCCGACCGTCAGCCCAACTCCCTCGCCAACCCCCTCACCCACGGCCTCCCCGACACCCACGCCGACGCCCGTGGCGGCAAATTGCCCGGATATTGTTGGGGACGGGAGCTTCGCGCAGGCCGCGTCCGGTTTGGGACCTTGGACTGGGACCTCCACCAATTTTGGCACTCCGGCATGCAGTGTGGCCAGTTGCGGCGGAGGAAGCGGCGCGCTCCCGCGCACTGGCAGCGAATGGGTTTGGTTTGGCGGGGTGGCCGCCGGGGGGGCGACCGAGATTGGCTCCATGCAGCAAACCGTTCAGATTCCGGCCGGGCGCATCCTTCTTGAGTTCTACCTCTTCACTGTCTCGGGGAACAATCTCGTGACCGACACCTTCCGCGTCAGAATTGATGGGCAGGAACTCTTCCTCACCACGGCCGCCGATACTCTCTTCCGCTCCGGCTATACGCTGCTGCAGGTGGACATCTCGGCGTTTGGTGACAACCAAAATCACATCCTTCGATTTGAGACCGTCACAGCCGCGGCCGCAGGCTCCACTACGTTCAATCTGGACGATGTTTCAATCAAAACTTGTCCCCCGGCCACCCCGAGCCCGACGGCAAGTCCCACCGCCAGCGCCTCTCCGACTGCGACTCCCACCCCCTCGCCGACCCCCTACAATGGCCGTCCCTTCGGCGACTTCGACAGCTCGGGTTGCACCGACCTGAATGACTTCCTGTTCCTTCTCGACAATTGGCAGCTCGTCGTCGATGGGGAGGCGATTGGCCTCAACGACTTCCTCTCCCTGCTCGACAACTGGCAGACCGGCCCTTCCTGTTAGCAAGGAAAAGAGCCGGCGATGCCGGGATTGATTTATCGTGCTAAACAGGGTGCTTTTGGTCCATTCTTGGCGGATGAACCAGCCCCCCAACCATTCACCAGAAGACCTGCATGCCCCCGCCCAGGGGGAAATGGGGCTTGATCCCGTCGATGCGACGACCGAAGAGGACGACTTGGAGTCCGATGACCCCGAGGACGACGCCTATTTGCTCGAACCTTCGGAAGTGGAATCCGAGGAAGAGGGGGGCGAGATTGAGGAAGTCATTGAAGAGGATGAAGATGATGACGACGATGATTCCATCGAGGACGAGCTAGGCGATCCGGAAGGGGAGGAGCGCCTCGGGCGGATCCTCGAGGAACGCCTTCCGATGGTCGCAATCGTCGGCCGGCCCAATGTCGGCAAGTCCACCCTCTTCAACCGCTTTGCCGGCCGCCGCGACGCGCTCGTTCATGACAAGCCCGGCATGACCCGCGACCGACGGATTCAGCGGGTCGAGTGGGGGAAGCGGGCCTTCCTCTGCGTTGACACCGGCGGCTTCGATATCGAACTTGATGATCCCCTTCTTGAGGATGTCGCCCAGCAGGCCCGCGTCGCCATTGAGGAGGCCGACATCATCATCATGCTGACCGCTGTCGGCGAGGAGCATCACCCCGCCGAGATGGCGATGTTCGACATTATCCGCCGCAGCCGCAAGCCCGTCCTGCTCACCGTCAACAAATGCGACGGCCCGAAGCAGGAGCTGGAGGCGACCGCCTTCTATCAGTTCGGATTTGAGGACCTCTATCCCATCTCGGCCAGCCACGGTCGCGGCGTCTCCGCGCTCATGGAGGCGGTCGAAGAGAAGCTCATCGCCATGCCCGACGCGGGCAAGGATTACGTCTCCGGAGGCATCCGGGTCGCCATCGTCGGCCGGCAGAACGTCGGCAAATCGACTCTCACCAACCGCCTTATTGGGGAGGACCGGATGATTGCGAGCAGCCTTCTTTCCAGCACAGTGGGATCCGAAGCTTGGAATTCACGTGACTTGAAGTCGCGGC
>JADMIO011602850.1_pt1 | contig 67434 bp, 53 predicted proteins | sample 8958161 | NCBI WGS metagenome assembly JADMIO01 (sample SAMN16585339, study PRJNA669376) | soil metagenome | isolation source: Crop rotation soil | place: USA: Cullars Rotation, Alabama | collected 2011 | reverse complement strand
GCCGCGACTTCAAGTCACGTGAATTCCAAGCTTCGGATCCCACTGTGCTGGAAAGGGCTTTCCGGCCGCCGAACTTCTGTTCCTCCGCGTCGAAGGCGCGCCCCAATTTCGGAGCGACGCTGAGCACGTCGAACAGGCTGCCGGTGACTGCGATGGCGTTGATCTTTTCGGGGCGCTCCACGCCGGTACGATTCAAATCCAGGAAGTAGTACGCGCCAATGCTCTTGAAGATGCCGCGCGATTCGAGATCGCGATAGTCAAACGCGGAGGCGCCCAAGCGGTTCAGGTTCTGCGCGGGGAATCGATTGCGCACGACAACCAGTTGCTGCGGATCGCGAAACGGAACCGGATTGAGGACGATTTTGTAGAGCGCGGCGAACGCGGTTGTGGTGAGGCCGACGCCAAACGCGAGCGTCAGAATCACCAGCGCAGCGAAACCCGGCCGGGTTCTCAGCTGCCGGAATGCGAGACGGAGGTCATGCAGGATCACGTCCAACATGCCTCCGCGAAGTCCTTACTTACTGACCTGATCGACGTCTACGTCGAGGTTGTGGCCGATGCGATAGCCGATCAGCCCATCGGCGTGGACCTGGTTCTTTTGCAGCCGCGTCACTTCGGTATTGTTCACGGTGAAGATAACGTTGTTGCCTTGCACCTGTACGCCGAGCGTGTTGGTCTGCTTGCCGTCCGCGCCTTCTTTCACGATGGCTGCGTTCGGAGTCCAGTTCACGACGGTCTTGGGCTGCGCGTCGCCCTCGCGATTCGCGACGAAGAATTCCCCGCCCTGACGAACCAGAAAGTACGAGTAGGTCTGCATGGGGCCGGCGAGATCCTTACCGCCGAACATGATTCCGTAGGACGTCGGATGCGACGCCTTCTTCATCTGCGTGAATCGCGCGGAGTATTTGTAATCGCCGGTCTTGGTCCATCCGGCGTTGTAGAACGTACCGGCGGGCCCCATCACAAAATGGTCGACGCCGCCCGCTTCGTTGAAATTGATCTGGGCGGGCGTACCGCGATCGGGACGTACATTCCAACCTGCGGGGAAGCCTTTGCCTTTGACTGCGCGATCCGGATCGTTGTCCTGAGCGAGCAGCAGCGGAATCAGGGAGAGACAGGAGATGACCAGCGCGGACTTGACGAGCATATTTGCACGAAGTGCGGCGCGGGACTTGGCCTTGGAGAATGAGAATTGAGTCATCATGCCTTCACCCGGTAGTATACCGCGCGACCAATTCAAAGCCGCTAGAATGCACGCTACACTCAAGTTATGCGCCTTCTAGTGATTGAAGACGACAAGCGTATCGCGGATTTTCTGGCGCGCGGGCTGGAGAGCGCGGGGTATGCGGTGGACGTCGCGGTCACCGGAGCGGCCGGGATCGAAATGGTGCATGCAACCGAGTACGATCTGATCACGCTGGATCTGGGGCTGCCGGATATCGACGGACTTTCGGTGCTGCAGAAGATTCGTAATCGGAAGGCGAGTCCTCCGGTGCTGATTTTGAGCGCCCGGGATGCGGTAGACGATCGCGTCAAGGGATTGGAAGGGGGCGCGGACGATTATCTCGTAAAGCCGTTTGCCTTCGTTGAGTTTCTGGCTCGCGTGCGGGTGCTGCTGCGCCGGGGGCAGCCGACGCCCGAACGGCTGCAGGTTGGCGATCTGGTGCTCGATTGCATCCGGCGGCGTGTTTCGCGCGCGGGGGAGAATATCGAGCTGGCGCCAAAGGAGTTCAGCATCCTGGAATACCTGATGCGCAATCGCGGCCGTCCGCTGAGCCGCACGATGATCGTAGAGCATGTATGGGATATGGATTACGACGGGCTGACGAACATCGTGGATGTGTATATCCGGCATCTGCGCAGCAAGATCGACGATCGATACTCGACGAAGATGATCCAGACGATTCGCGGCATCGGGTATATGCTCGATGCGCAGGAGAAGACCGCGGTTAAAACGCCGTAGCCCCTCGATGATCTCGCTCGCCACCCTCCGCGAAGTGCTGCCGCCGTTTACGCGCGGACTGCGGTTCCGTCTTACGGTGAGCTACATCGTTCTGTTCACTGTGCTGCTGGTGGTGATCGGGATGTTGTTCCGAGGCGTCCTGAAAGCCGAGACCGAAGGCCAAGTGGGCGACCTGCTCGAAGAACAATGGGGCGCGGCGAAAGGCTACGTCAAGATCGAGAACGAACGTCCGTACTGGTTCGCCGACTTCACAGATCCGGAAGAGGCCGACACGGTAGCCCGGCTGCGCAACGTTCTGCTGCTTACGGACGACCTGGGAAATGTTCTATTGGACTCGCCGATCTACAGGTCTATCGGCATCGACAGTCCGGCGGAAATCCAGAGGGTTATCAGGAACGGACCTATCGTGCGCACGCGTTACGACGCGAATGGCGTTCCCTACATGATCAAGGCCGGGCCGATGCCGGATGAACACCACAAAAACCGGTATTTCTTCGCGCTCGGGCGGTCACTTGAGGCCAGCCACAAAACGGTAACGCAGTTCACGCAAACCTACTTCCTCTTTCTGCCGGTGATGATCGCGCTGACGGGCGTGTTGGGGTGGTGGCTCGCGGGACGCGCGATCGAACCGGTGAACTCCGTGGCGCAGGCCGCGCAGAGTATTACGGGGTCCAACCTGACGCTCTCCATTCCGCTGCGGAATGCGGGGGATGAGCTGGATAACCTGATCGACAATTTCAACAAGATGACGGTGCGGCTGGCGCAGTCGTTCGAGCAGATCCGGCAGTTTTCGACGGACGTTTCGCACGAGCTTCGCACGCCGCTGACGGCGATCCGAGGGCAGTTGGAAGTGGCGCTGTTCACGGCTGAAAGCCAGGAGCAGTATCGCGACGCCGTGGTGAACGCGCTGGAAGCAGTGGAGCAGCTTTCCAGCATCGTGCGGCAGTTGCTGTTGCTTTCGCAGGCGGAGTCCGGTCAGCTTGCGCTGCAGAAGACCGCCATCGATTTCGGCGAGTTGGTCAGAGATGTGACGGATCAGTTCCAGATTCCGGCCGAGGAGAAAGAAATTACACTGAAGGCCGATGTCGCGCCGGTGAAGGTCGCGGGAGATCGGACGCAGATCGAGCGGCTGGTTTCGAATTTGCTTTCGAACGCGCTGAAGTATACGCCTGTTCACGGTTCCGTGTCGGTTCGTGTTTCGAAGAACGCTATCGATCCGATGGCATGCCTGATCGTGGAAGATACGGGCGTCGGTATTCCACCGGAGAATCTGCCGCACATCTTCGATCGCTTTTACCGCGTCCGGAATCCCCAGACGAATCAGATCGAGGGGCTTGGCCTGGGCTTGAGTTTCGTGTCGTGGATCGTAACGGCGCATGGAGGGAAGATCGACGTGAAGAGCTCGGTTGGCAAGGGCACGCGATTCACGGTGCAGCTGCCGGAGGCGGGGGCCGGCTCGATTTTCGCTCCCATGGTGGTGACGCCGCCAGTTGCCGGGGATTCGCAGCCGGAGCGTACTGAAACTCGGGTACACTGAATCTCTATATGGCCCTTGATATTCAGGAATCCTCACGCGAAGGTGTCGGCATTCTTACGCTCAAAGGCAGGCTGACGGTGGGCGAGTCCAGCTCACTGCGGGAACGAGTGAACACGTTGATCGCCGCGGGAACGACCAACATCGTGCTGGATCTTTCAGGCGTGGATTACATCGATTCCACGGGACTGGGGAGCATGGTGATCGCCTTCACGACGCTGAAGAAGGCGGGCGGAGCGGCCAAACTGGTGAATCCGAACAAGCGCAATATCGAGCTACTGCTTCTAACCAAGCTGCACACAATTTTCGAAGTGTTCAACGAGGTGACGGACGCGGTGAACAGCTTCTTCCCGAATCGGGAGATCAAGCGGTTCGATATTTTGAGTTTCGTGCAGGAGCACGAGGCGAATAAAGACTAGCGGCCTGTCCGAGAGTTCGTAGCGACACCGCTGAACCGCGGCCGTGAGGGAGCGGGCACCCTACGGAGAACTTCATTCGGCGCGGGATTTCCGGTCCCTCACGGTCGCGGTTCAAAGGGGACTCTCTGCGACAGGTCGCCAATGGTCAGGCGTTCGGAAGCGTCTTCAGCCATTTGCAGGCGAGCAACTGGCGGTCCTCTGTGACCAGCGTGAGATCCAATGCGGAGGCGGTTGCGGCCAGGAACAGATCTCCGAGGTCGCCTTGGGGAAGGGTGATTCGGGAAACCTCTTCCGCAACATGAAAGTTAAGCGATGCCTCTTGGATGAGGACTCGCGAGAGTGCGTAGGCAACCCACTCCGAAAAGGACGTTTTGATTCGCAGGCGCCCATTGCGCACCAAGTGTCCGGCTTCCCACACTGAGATCGGGGATAAGAATAGTTCGTTGCTGCGGCGATCCAGCTGACGGCGGACTTCAAGGCTGAGCTTCTCCGGCCGCATCACCGCGTGTACCCAGATGTGCGTGTCGAGAAGGAGCTTCACAGATCTTCGAGGTTCTTCAATCGGCGGCGGGGCTTCTCGAGTCCTTCAAACGCACCGATCGGTCCAACGATGTCACCTACTATTTCGCCCATATCCCGCATGGAGCCTAACCACGACTTCTTCCGCTCCGGCTTCGCGGGGACTACCTCTGCGATTGGTTTTCCGAACTTGGTCACGCGCACTGGCCTCCGCGTTTTCTGGACGTCTTGGAGAACGGCCAGGCAGGTGGCTTTGAACTTGGAGATCGCGATTTCCCGCATGACCGATTTGTACCATAGTCAATGACTATGGTCAAAGTGATCTGTGCGCTACTCGTAACGGAGGGCCTCGATCGGGTCGACCTTTACTGCGCGCCGCATGGGAACCCAACAGGCCAGGAGCGCCACGGCCGCGAATGCTACGCCGACTCCGGCCAGAGTGACGACGTCGGTTGGTGCGACGCCGAAGAGGAACGTTCTGAGAACCCGGGACAGCAGGAGCGCGACACCGATCCCTAATACGATTCCGCCCGCGATCAGTTGAAATCCTTCGCGGAAAACCAGGTTGCGAATTACGCCGCTCTCCGCTCCCAGGGCGGACCGGATGGCAAGCTCGCGCCGGCGGGAAGCGACTGAGAGCGATAGCACGCCATAGATTCCGATCAGCGTCAATGCGCTGCCGATGAACGCAAATCCCGCCAGAAGCTGCATGGCGAAGCTGCGCGAGGAGAGAGAATCGCCGCGGATCTGATCGAGAGTCTTGACGTTTTCAACTGCGACCGTGGGATCGATCGAATGCAACTGGCTTTGAATGGCGGACGCAATCGAATACGGATCGGTCGAAGTGCGGATTACCAGGTGCTTCGAGAATGCCGTCATCTGCCAGAGCGGGGCGTACACTTCGGCCTCGGCTTCATGCGTGAGGTCGCTGGTGCGGCTGTCGGCAACGACGGCGATGATTTCGGCAGGGGGGTTCTGACGGCCTCGCACCCAGATCTTTCGCCCAATGGGGTTGGCATTCGGAAAGTAGCGCTTCGCCAGAGCTTGATTGACGATGACGACGGGAGGCGCGTCGCGCTTGTCCGTATCGCGGAAGTCACGGCCGTCGACCAGGTTCTGACGCAGAAGTGCGAAGTACCCCGGAGTAACGGCGCGAAGCGGAAGCAGGGTGCGTTCGCTCATTTTCGTTGCCTCGGGTTGTCCTTCGATTTCGAGCAGCTGCTGCCAATTATTGCCAGTCAGCGGCACGCCCCAGGCAAAGGCTGCGGCCTCAACCGAGGGAAGCGCAGACACGCGCTCTAAAGCGAGATGATGAAACTCACCCCAATCGCCCTGAACCGCGGTAACACTCATGGTCAAGACGCGAGAGATGTTGTAGCCGGATTGTACGTTCGCGATGTTGCTCATGGTGCGGATCAGCAGACCTGCGCCGACGAGCAAGGCGAGCGTCATGGCGGTTTGCACGACCGTAACGCCACGGAGAAGGGTCCGCTCGACGGGGCTCGAACTGCTGTTGGGGCCGGCGCTCTTGAGGACGTCGATCGGGTCGAAGCGGGACGCGCGGATTGCGGGCATCAAGCCGGCGACCAGAGCGGCTACGATTGCCGCGGCGAATCCCCAGAAGAAAACGGGCCAGCCGGTGGCGACGGCATCGAGGCGCGGAATCGCGTGCCCGCCGACGAGCTTGAATAATCGGACCAGGGCGAACGCGAGAGTTGCTCCAAACGCGCCGCCCAGGAGGGCGAGCAGCAGGCTCTCCGTGGCCGCCTGTTGAAATAATGCGGCTCGGCCCACGCCCAGCGCGCTGCGAACCGCGTACTCCTGCTGGCGTTGCAGGCCGCGTACCAGCATCAGCGCCGCGGCGTTGCCGCACGCGATCAGGAACACGAGGCCCGCGGCAGCCAGAAGAGGAAAGAGGATGCGCTCGCCATCGCGATTCATTTCGGTCGGGAGCGGGGTGAGACGCGGGGCGAAACCTTGGAAATCACGCTCGACCTGCGCTTCCTGGCTGCTCAGCATGGCGAGCTCATCTTGTGCGCGGGTGAGGGTCGTGCCGGAACGCAGGCGGCCGACCACATCCCAACGCGGCTGTGTACGGCCCTGATCGCGGGGGATGACGGGAATCCAAAAATCGACTTCCGCGTTGACGTCGTAATTCGGCTCCTGGACGACGCCCAGCGACGGAAGGAAGCGCACGCCCTGGGGCATCACGCCGACAACTGTGATCGGCGTGTCCTGTCGGCTGATTCGAACCTTGGTCCCGATGACGTTCGGGTCGCCTTTAAAGGCGCGCTGCCAGAGGCCGTAGCCAAGAATCATGACCGGCGACGAGTTCGGCCCCCCCTCCGACTCCGAAAACGTGCGGCCGAGTACAGGTTCGAGTCCGGTGACTTTGAAATATCCGGGGCTGACCAACATCCCTTCGATGGACTCGCTGCCATCGGAGCGGATCAGGAAGTTGAAGGTCCACGCGTAACCAGCGATGCCTTCGAATGAAGTGGCTTGCTTCTGCCAGTCCTGCCACTGCATCGCGGGCCACGCCCGGTAACCTGACATTTGGCGGCCGTCGGAACGCACCGATGAGATGAGCATGAGCTGATCGGGGTTTTTGTAAGGAGGAGGATTCAGAAGCACTCCTTGAATCAGCGTAGAGACCGCGGCGGTGGCGCCGATGCCGAACGCCAGAGTCAGGACGGCGATGAACGTGAAACTCGGCTGTTTGCGGAGTATGCGGAGTCCGAAGCGAAGATCCTGCTTGAGGCCGCCCCAGAAATCTCTCCGCCGTTTCTGCATTTCGCGCTCGCGGCTCAATTGTTCACCCATGGCTCGCACTCCTTCCAAATCGCCAAACAATCTTTTCGCTTCGCCGCGCGCTTTTTCGCGGGGCCATCCCTGAGCGACCAGGTCGTCCACTTTTGTGTCGAGATGAAAACGCAGTTCATCGCGCACGTCGGTGGCCGGATTCACGCCGAAGAAACGGGCGTAGCGGCGCCACATGGGAGTCTTAAACACTCAGGCTTCCTCAGGAATGGGGGGTTTCGTTGCGCCGAGCATCTTGTCCACTGCTCTCGCGTACGCGGACCAGGCTTTCACCTGATCGCGCAGGTGGCGCCGGCCGATGGGAGTGAGCTCGTAGTATTTCGCTTTTCGATTATTCTCTGAGAGCCCCCACTCAGATTCGACAAGACCCTTGCCTTCGAGGCGCCATAGCGCGGGATACAAAGTGCCTTCATCGACCAGCAGGGCTCGATCGGTTTGCCGAAGGATCAGGTTCGTGATGGCATAACCGTGCAGCGGACCCCAAACCAGGGCCTTCAGTATCAGGATGTCCAGCGTTCCGCGGACGAGTTCGAGGCGTGTCTTATCCATCGCTGCTCCCTATGTGTTCCAAGGGGAGAGTGTGACACAACAACCCCTGGGAAGACAAGGGGAAAGACACTGGGGATTGGGTTGGCGGAGGATGCTGGAGCCACGAGTCGGACTTGAACCGACGACCTGCGGTTTACGAAACCGCTGCTCTACCAACTGAGCTATCGTGGCGTAGTTTCATTTTAACGTGGGCCTGCTACTCGTGTCGAATCAATCGAGGCCGATCAGCCTGCACAGTTCCCTGGTCGTGTTCCAGTTGCGAATCGTCATGCTGCGGTAGGCGGCATGCTGAGTGATCCTGGAAATGTGGCTCTGACTCGCGCGGGCGGTAAGCCTCCTGAAGTATAGGACGCCGTTCCGTTCGAAGGCTTCGTCGACACCTTCCTTGAGGCGGATGGTCGGCAAGAGGACCGCTGCACGGGCGGGCGCGCGCAAAAACACCACATCGTACCGGTATTCATCCGGCTGGTCTCCGAAGGCAGCGGGCGCGTTCTTCATCACGGTCTCGATTTCGTCGCGGCGCAGCACGACCACCGGAAACGTGCCACCAAACTTCGCCGTCAGAGCCTCCTCTATTGACGACGCGAGCCTCCCGGCAGTTTTAATTTTGCTCTCGAAGAGCACGTTTCCGCTCTGAATATAGGTCGACACGCTCTTGCAGCCGAGTTCTTCAAAGACGCGCCGCAAGTCCGGCATCTTGATGAGATTCTTCCCGCCGACGTTGATCCCGCGAATCAGCGCCACATAGCGCACGCTTCATTACGCACGGGACGCGCGTTGGATATAAAATATTCAAGATGGTTGCATTCTGCCAGAGCAACCAGGCTGAAAGGGAGAATGCCGTGTTCAACAAACCCACTGTAGTCGCGATCAGCGCAGCGTTCCTGTGCGGAGCCGCCTTCGCGCAAGATGCCAAGACAACGATCGCCAGTGCACAAAAGGCGCTGGGCGATGTGAAATCCATCACCTATTCCGGATCCGCAAAGGACGTTTCGTTCCAGCAGTGCGGAGCCAACTCTACGCAAATGGTATGTCAGGGCACGCATAATCCCATGCGGCCTATCAACAATTACGTTCGCGTGATCGATCTGAGCGCCCCCGCATCGCGGGCGATGGGAATGACCAACAATATCGGCGCGGGCGGCTCGACCGCCGTCGCTCCGGGAACATTCTTCCAGGGGATCACGCCCCAGCAGGCCGATACTTCGAATCCGTGGAATCAATCCCTGGAATTCTATATCACGCCCTGGGGTTTCCTGAAGGGCGCCGCGGACAACAACGCCACCGCGAGCAAGCAGAAGGGCTTCACCGTTCTCACCTGGAGTCCGAAGGTCAAAGCGGTTTCCGGCAAAAACTACACCGTCAACGGTTACATCAACGACAAGAACCTGGTGGACCACGTGGAGACGTGGCTCGGCGAAAACATCATGGGCGACATGCACATCGTCGCCACGTACAGCGGCTGGAAGGATATGGGCGGCGCGATGGCTCCCGCGAAGATCGTGCAGACGCGCGGCGGGTTTCCGTTCTTTGAAGTCGACGTGACTTCCGCGAAGGCGAATCCTTCGGATCTCGCCACGTTGGTTCCAGCGCCTGCGGCAAACGCTAAGGGTGGCGGCGGTGGCGGCGCCCCCGGTGCTGCGCCAGCAATGAAAGTAGAGACCGAAAAGCTCGGCGACGGCCTCTGGCGACTCACTACCGGACCCGGCAGCTACGATTCCGTGGTTGTCGAGTTCAAAGATCACGTCATGTTGCTGGAAGCGGGCCAGTCCATCGCCCGCGGTACCGCTTATGTCGCGGAAGTGAAGAAACTCGTTCCGAACAAGCCGATCCGCTACGTGATGAACACGCATCCGCACTCCGATCACACCGGCGGACTCCCGGTACTGGTAGCCGAGGGCGCGACGATCATCACCCACCAGAACAACAAGGAGTTCCTGGAGAAGTCGCTGAACACTCCCCGAACGTTGCTGGATGATGTTCTCGCTAAGAATCCCAAGAAGGCGAAAGTAGAAGGCATCGGCGAGAAGAAGGTGTTCTCCGATGGAACGCGGATCGTGGAGATGTACCATATCCCCGGCGCGCCCCATTCGAACGGCTTGATCATCGCCTACATCCCGAAGGAGAAGATTATCTTCCAAGGCGACTTCTCCGTCACGCCCGGCCAACCCGCGAACGATCACGTTAAAGCGCTGGTGCCGGTTCTCGAAAAGCTGAACCTGGACTTCGATCGCTACATCAACGTCCACACCTCGCCGATGCCGCAGACCAAGGCGGATGTGTGGAAGTCGGTCGGGAAATCCTAACCGGTTCCTGAATCCTGATCGCGTCCAGGCGGCAATTCTATGTCGGCCGCCATTATCGAGAGCGACGTTCCCGCCCGGCTGGACCGGCTGCCGTGGACGGCGTGGCATTGGACCATCGTCATCGCGCTGGGCATAACCTGGCTGCTCGATGGTCTGGAAGCAACGATGGGGGGCGCCTTCGTCGGCGTCCTCCAGGATCCTCATGTTCTTGGATTTTCCGAAGCGCAGATCGGTATCACGGCCACGGGATACATGGCCGGCTCTGTCGCCGGCGCGTTGATTTTCGGCTACCTCACGGATCGGCTCGGACGCCGAAAGCTGTTCTTCCTGACGCTGAGCCTGTATCTCGTGGCGACGCTGGCCACCGCGCTTTCCTGGAACTTCTGGAGTTTCACGCTGTTCCGCGCGCTCACCGGCGCGGGCATCGGCGGCGAATACGCGGCGATCAATTCGGCGGTCGATGAGCTGATTCCGGCGCGGGTCCGCGGCAGAGTCGACCTGATCATCAATGGCACGTTCTGGGTCGGCGCGGCGCTGGGCTCGATCGCCTCGATCGTCGTGCTGCGAACACCAGCCATTCCGCCCACAGTGAGTTGGCGTCTGGGCTATGGCCTGGGCGCGATTCTCGGACTCGTCGTCTTGATGATGCGCCGCTACGTGCCGGAAAGCCCGCGCTGGCTGCTCACCCATGGCCGCATACGCGAAGCCGAGCAGGTGGTCGCACACATCGAAACCCACGCGGTTCACCACAAGCTGCCTCCGGCCAAAGAAACGATCCGGCTACGCGTGCGTCACTCCACCGCCTGGGACGAAATCTTCGACGCGATCTTCCGGCAGTATCGCCAGCGCTCGATTCTCAGCTTCACGTTGATGATCACCCAGGCGTTCTTCTATAACGCGGTGATGTTTACTTACGGCCTGGTGCTCCTGCGGTATTACAACGTGCCTTCAGAATCCATCGGCTATTATCTGCTTGCGCTCGCCATGGGAAATTTTCTGGGCCCAGTGCTGATCGGACATCTCTTCGACACGGTCGGGCGGCGCATCATGATCTCGCTGACCTACTCGCTTTCAGGAATTTTGCTCGCCGTCACGGCGTGGCTCTTCTTGCACGACCTGCTCACCGTAACGGAGCAGGCGCTGGCCTGGAGCATCATTTTCTTCGTCGCCTCCGCGGCGGCCAGCTCGGCATACTTGACGGTGAGCGAAATCTTTCCGCTCGAGATTCGCGCCCTGGCGATTTCCCTGTTCTATGCTTGCGGCACGCTGGTGGGCGGAGTGGGCGCACCCGCGCTGTTCGGCTACCTGATCGGCACGGGCTCGCGAGAGCTTCTTTGCTGGGGCTACTTCGCCGCTGCAGCTCTGATGATCATCGCCGGAATAGAAGAGCTGTGGCACGGCGTCGCCGCCGAACAAAAGTCGCTCGAATCCGTCACGACTCCTCTCTCGGCCGAGGATCTCCAACAAGCGCAGAGCAAGTGATTCCGCAGTACCGGTACGACTGATCCCACATTTCGCGCGATCACGCGGGGTTGAGTGTAAGCATTCCGCAGTTCGGAGGACACACCCATGACGTTTTTCCGTAGACCCGTAGTTTGTCTAGCCGGCTTGACTTTCAGCTTTTTCCCGACCTTGGGAATCGCGCAGACTCCCACCGGCTCCGTGGCCGCACAGCAGGAACCGTTTATCACGTTTCCCGACGCGCAGCCGAATCTCTCCACCGGCCCTGCCAAAGAGATCGTCCGTTTGCGCGTGGCCGACGGATATTTCGTTTTCGTGCAAATGCTCGGCGGCGACGTCGCGATCATCGCCGAGGGTAAACAAGCCTTCGACACGCTCCGAAGCACGACCGCAGAGCAGAGCGCAACGGCGCTCGACCTGTATCTGGCCGCGGGAGGCGACCCCAACGCCGCGCCCGCAATCCTGATCGCGGACGAGGCGCGCCAGGCATCCCATCGGACGCATCGTCCGATTACGCTTACCACTCGGAACTCGGCTGCTCCGGCTCCGCCGGTGCAAGGTGTCAGCGGGCTAGGGCTGATCGGGAGCCTTTGCATTTCAGGAGGAATGCCCACCTATGACTATTTCGTGTTGCAGTGGACCCATTTGTTTTACGTTCCCGGGGTTGGGACGCTGGCCGAAATCGGGGCGCACAACAAAGAAGGCCACGGGTCGTGGAATAACGGGCCTGCGAATCTTAATCTCGGTGCGACGTCGGCTGGCGCCGCGGTGGTGTGCTTCCCGGATGGCGAGAGCGATGCCTTTAACGCACGCATCACCGTTCAGGAGTATTACGGCAACGGCCTGTGGATCGACCTCTTCGCGATTCCCACGGTCTACGAGGGCACAGCATACGGATATTGGTTCAAAGGCCTGGTAGTTCACAAAATCCGGGTGCTGATTCGTGACGAGCGCCCGCCCGCGGATCAGAACCCGCCCATCGGCCCGTTCTACTGGGGCGGCGCCTATTAAACGAACTGTTAGGGTAAGCGATGAGAAGCGGCGGACACGTCGTCCGCCGCTTCTGGCATATCTGCCGCTGTCAATGCCAAATAGAAATGTCCTATTCCGTGCCAAGTAGAAATGTCCGCTTGGGAGGAGCAGGCCAAGAAGGGCATGGTAGGGTGGATCGGTCCGCACGGGGTCGCGCCCGGGCGGAAGCCCAAAGCCGAAGCGAGGGAGCTGGCTCCGAAGCGATCGGCGGCAGACCCCAGGGGAGACCCTGGGGTTTGTCTTGGAAGGTCGCTTGGGTGAAGCTTTGGAGCGAAGGCTTTGGGCGAACAAAGGCGAGAGATCGCCGGGCGCGAAGAGCCCGGCGCACCAAAATTCAGAAGCGGTTGAGAGTGCCGTTGCGACTCAGTTGATACAACGAAGGGGTATCGGTGACGTGGAAGTTGCGCATCCAGGTGCGGGGCGGATTGCGCGATGCCGGGGAAGGAGAGGTTGGCGTGGGCAGTAGCGGATGTCTGGCTTCGCAGACCGCCATGTGCAGATAGCGATCCCGAAAACGGAGCGCCAGCGATCCGTCGAGACGGTTTTCCAAGCGAACCGAGGAACCGCGCAGACCGGCACGAATGTCGCTGCGAGCAATCTGATAGATGTGGCCACGAAATTGGATGGTGTAATCGTTGGCAACCTGACGCGTGTGCACCTGGCATAGCGTGCTGGCCAGATCGTGCTGTGGGTTCAGGGGTCGGTGGGCATCGGCAGTATTGGCCGGCAGTACGGTTAACGTAGAGTTCCACCAGGACAGGAATTCTGTTTCCAGATAGCGATTGGCTTGCTCTAGCGTGGAGACTTGCGCTACTCGCAGCCCTTTCACCAGCCGGTCTTGGGCCGTAGCGAAACTCCGCTCGATGCGTCCCTTGGCTTGCGGCGAGTGGGCCGGAATCCAGGCAATCCCCAGTTCGCGCAATCCGCGACCGATCTGCGTGGGAGGCAAAGGGGGTCGTTCGGCCTGGGGCCGTTGCTGGTGATCGCGGGCGATCTTGGGTGCGGTTTGAAACAGGCTGGCCTTGTCGGTGTAGAACGCCAGCGGCCGTCCATGCCGCTCCAGATAGGTCCACAGCAAACGCATGTTCTCTTCGGTCGAATCGTGCTCCACAAAGCGCGCTGTCAACTCGCTGGTAGCGTCGTCGATCAGGTGGATCAGGTACAGCTTGGGGCCGCGTCCTTCCAACCAGTCGTGCCCGGAAGTGTCCCACTGCACCATCTCCCCACGCGAACTCTTGCGCGCCCGCCACTCGTGGATAGCCTCGATCTTCTGCCGTCGTCGGCGCCATAATCCGGCGTGCAGCATGAGCTGGCGCAGCGCCTCCCGGCCTATGCTCAGTTTGTGTTTCTTGGCCAGATACTCGCTGGCCAGCGTCGGTCCGAAGCCGCGGTACACTTCCCGCGACAGGATCTGGACGGCCTGAGATCGCACGTCTGCATCCAGCTTGCGGTTGGAACTGCGGCCCCGCAGCCCGTGAATCACCGCCCGGTCTCCCTGCTCCCGCAGTCGCACCAGCAACCTTCGCACGTGGCGTTCGGTGATCTCCAACTCTTCGGCCGCTTGTTTCTGCGTAATCTGTTTCTTCAGTGCTCTCTTCAGCACCTCCAGCCGGTCTCTGTCCCGCTGGGTCATGGTGAGAACTCCTTGTTCGTTCACCTTCCCAGCCTGCTCCCGTCAATGGGACATTTCTATCTGGCACTAATAGGACATTCTCACGTGGCGGCGACACGGCATATCTGCCGCTTGACCAAACCACCGCTATACTGCTAGCCTGTCCGGCGGACAGGAGCGTGAACCATGCGATTTAAGTACGTTGCATGCATATTGATGAGTGTCGTCGCCGCCGGCGTGATGATCGTGACCGCCCAGCAACAAGGGACAGCAGTAGCCCCCTATACAGCCGCCCAGGCAACGGCCGGGCGAACCGTGTTTCAGGCGAACTGCGCCGCATGCCACGGGCCTGATCTCGCAGGGCGAAACGATGCGCCGCAGCTCGCCGGCCCTCAATTCGTCGGAACCTGGGGCGATCGCACCGTGGGCGAACTGGTCGGCTTCATGCAAGCCGCAATGCCTCCCGGCAACACCACGCTCGGTGAGCAGAACTATCTCAACATCGCCGCGTTCATTCTCGAATCGAACGGAGCCCGCGCCGGCAACCAGGCGCTCACCGCGGCGAGTACGGTAGCAATTCGCACCATCGCAACGGGAGTCGTCGCACAAGCGAAAGCCGGAGCCGCGAAGGGCAAAGAACAGGCCAAGCAAGGCAAGCAGGCGAAGCAGGTGGCCGCGGCGCCGCGCGGGCTCACCGTCTCGGGCAATGCGAAGAATTTCACCCCCGTATCCGAAGCAACTCTGCTCAAGCCTGACGCCGCGGACTGGCTGATGATCCGGCATGATTACAGCGCCACCAATTCCAGCCCGCTCACCCAGATCAACCCATCGAACGTGAACCAGCTGCAGCTGGTCTGGACCTGGGCCATGAACAACGCCGGAACCACGCAGGGCAATCCCGTCGTCCGCAACGGCGTGATGTTCATGAACAACTCCGGAAACATCGTTCAGGCGCTCGACGCGGCCACAGGCGAACTGATCTGGGAGAATCGCCTCGGCGAGGCGGAAACCGGCAGTACGATGCGCGGCTTGTCGATCTACGAAGACAAACTCTACATCACCACGGGCGACGCGGTGATCCACGCGCTCGACGCGCGCACCGGCCGGGTCGTCTGGGAAACCACCATCGGCGATCGGTCGAAGTGGAATTACTCCACCAGCAGCGGTCCCTTGGTCGCCAAGGGCAAAGTCATCCAGGGCCTGGGCGGCAACGGCTGCTCCTACTATCATCGCGACGAGAAATGCTTCATCAGCGCGTACGACGCCAAGACCGGAAAACTCCTTTGGAAATTCCACACGATTGCGGTAACCGGGGAGCCCGGGGGGGATTCTTGGGGCACTCTGCCCGACATGTTCCGCGTGGGCGGCGAAACCTGGATCACCGGCAGCTACGATCCCGAGCTCAACTTGACCTACTGGGGCGTGTCGCAGGCCAAGCCGTGGATGCGGCCCAGCCGTGGTTCGGGCAACGGTTCCACTCTCTACGCGAACTCGACCGTCGCCCTTGATATGGACACCGGCAAGCTCAAGTGGCACTTCAATCACGCGCCCGGCGAGTCGCTCGATCTCGATGAGGTATTCGAGCGCATTCTTGTCGACGACAACAATCAGAAGATCGTCTTCAGCACCGGCAAGGTCGGGATCATCTGGAAGCTCGACCGCACCAATGGAAAATACCTCGGCCATAAAGAAGGCGTGTTCCAGAACGTGTACACCTCCTTCGACCCGCAAACCGGCGAGCCGCATTACCGCAACGACATTGTCGAGCAGCAAATCGGCGAGTGGGTCCAGAGCTGCCCGACGTCTGAAGGCGGCAAGAACTGGTATGCCATGAGCTACCATCAGCCGACGAATCAGCTCCTGGTTCCGCTGGCGCAGAGCTGTCAGGAAATGATCGCGCAGAAAGTGAACTTCGTAGAGAACGGCGCGAGCGGCGCGGGAGCAGCCCGGCGCTTCTTCGAAATGCCCGGCACGAACGGCAATATCGGGAAGCTCGCCGCCTTCGATGTTCGCACGCTCAAGGAGAACTGGAAGCTGGAGCAGCGCGCTCCCTTCATGACCTCCGTTCTATCTACAGCGGGCGGCGTAGTGTTCGCCGGCGACATGGATCGCAGGTTCCACGCCGTGGATGTCAAGACCGGAAAGGCTTTGTGGCAGACTCGGCTGGGCACGTCGGTGCAGGGCTTCCCCATGACCTATAGCGTCAATGGCAAGCAATACATCGCCGTCAGCACGGGCTTGGGTGGAGGAAGCACGCGAAACGTGCCGAGTATTCTCGCGCCTGAGGTGAAATATCCGGCGTATGGCGCGCAGTTGTACGTGTTCGCGCTGCCGGACCGAAGGTAGCGCCGAAGTTGAGCTTCTCCGGTCATCCGCTTCGGCCCGCGAAGCTTGACGGTGCTAGACAATTTGCCCGGTTTACGTTTTCGCGAAAACGCTTCGCACGAGCCGCGCACTTCCGCTCAGCCACAAGTGCTTCCGCTGCAATGATGATTCGAGGAGTGACGTGCGTTGCGCGCGCCTCCGAGCTTCGTAGTTGTTTTCCGCGAAGATCATCTCGACGTAGGCAGCGACCAAGAATGCCGCTGCCAGCGCCGCGGTGGCAGCCAGCGCGATTAGTCCCACAACGACTGGTTCCGGAATCGTCCAGCTCTCAAGAGACGATTCCAGAAACGGGTTGACCAAAAGCTCCTGCACGAAAATTGGCTCCCCTCAAAAAGATGCAGCGGTCGGAGGTCGATGTCAAGGCCCGGATTCGGATGGAGTCCCGCTAAAGGAGATAGTTCGAAACGCGGGGCGTAGGCATAAAACCTGCTGTAACTCCACCCGCCTTGTTACCATCTTTAAAGCGATAGCAGGAGCGTTCCGGGGCGCGCTTCCATCGAAAGGAGAATTCTCTTGAAGAAAGCGATGTTCATGACTACGCTCGCGCTAAGCGCGACCGCTTTCCTGTTGATGGCGCAGGACGGCTCCAAGTTCAACGGCACGTGGAAGGGCGATAACGGCCAGGTCCGCAAGCTGCAATGGAAGGACGGCGTCGTCTACATGGAGGAACAGAATACGAACGGCCTGTTGATCCTCCGCCAGTACCCCACCAAGGGGCAGGAAATCACCATGACCGAAGGTGTCTGGAAAGACTCCAAAGCCACCGGGAAGATGGAAGGCAACAAACTGGTGGTCGATACCACCATGCCGACCGGCATGAAGTGGCACGATGAGTGGACCATCGCCGAAGACGGCAAGACCTACGCTGCCCTGCGCCTGATGACGGACCCTGGCAACGGCAAGGGCTTCGGCGGCGGCAAGGGTGGTGGCGGCGCTAAGGGCGGCGGCGGCGGGAAGGCCAAAGGCAGCAGCAACGAACCCGAAACGTTCACGAAGATTCAGTAGTTCATTCCGGCTCGCCACCGGCCGCCATTTCAAGCCAGTCCAACTCCTCCTCGAGGCGATGAAACGCATCGTCGCCGATCTCATCGTTGGTGCGCATCGCGAGCACCGCTTGTCGAGCCGCCTGAAGGGCCGAACGATGCATTTCTCCATGCGCCGCGTGTCTGCCGTCACTGCCATCGGGATTCCCGGGAGCCAGGTGCATCCTGAACTCCTCCCGAATTGCATTCGCCATCGTCGACCGGTCATGGTCAAACGTCGCGAGTCCGGCGTGTAGAGCACGTTCACGCGCCGCGCTCACTTCGCGGCTGATCGGATCATCGTCATCGAAACACACGGCACGCAGGAGCGTCTTGAGCGTCAGTCCCTGGACCGCCAGCGTCCCCAAAACAACCGAGAAGGCCGTCAGCACGATCAGATTCCGGTACGGAAACGTTAACGGAAGCGCCATCGCCGCGGCCAGCGAGACGATCCCGCGCATCCCCGCCCACGAAATCACCAGCCCACTTCCCACCGTAGGCCGCAGCATCGGCCGAGGCGGACGAAATCCGAGCCGCCGATCCCGCAATCGAATCACAGCATTGAACGACATGTGCCACGCGATCCGGACCGCGATCACCGTCACCACCACCGCCCCCGCCACCAGGAGATATCGCCCCAGGTCCCTGGCATCCAAGCTCTCCAGAATCGGCCGAACCTGCAGCCCGATGAAGATGAACGCGAGAATATTCATCACGAAAACCACTGTCTCCCATACCGCGTAGGACGGTACACGGATCCGGGCCGGCGTACTCTCGGGGGCCGTCCGCGCCGCGGTGATCGCGTAGCACACCATCGTCAACACGCCGGAGAGTCCGATACGATCTGCGAGAATCCACACGCCGAACGTGCTGACGAACTGGAGAATGATCGCGGTCGGCACATGCTGGACGGGCCTCAGAACTCGCAGGACCAGCCACCCCAACGCCGGTCCGACAATCAGGCTGCCCGCCACCGCGAGCAAAAACGCCGGGGCAACGTCGCGCACCGAGAATCCGTTCATTGCGACCGCGCCCAGCGCCAGCCGAAAAATCAGCAGCGCGCTCGCGTCATTGAGCAGGCTCTCGCCTTCAAGGATCGTCAGGATACGATGCGGCGGACGCAGCGGCCGAAGCACCGCCGTCGCAGCCGCGGCGTCCGGCGGAGCCACCACCGCGCCCAGTGCGATCGCCGGCGCCCACGGCATCTCCGGCACCAGCGCGCGAACAACCGCTGCCACCGCGATCGTCGTCAATCCCACCGCAAACACAACCAGCCCGGTAAGCGGCGCCCAGTTGTCCTTCAAATCTCTCGGCGAAGCATCGTAGGCAGCGTCCAGCAGCACCGGCGCGACAAACAACGCCAGGGCCAGCTCAGGCGGCAGCGTGAACGACGGTGTCCCCGGCACAAACGCCAACACCGCTCCGCCCAGCGCCAGAAAAACTGGATAAGGCGCTCCAACGCGTCGAGCCAGCGCGGCTAAAACCACCGCCGCAACCACCATGCTCAGCAGCGCTTCAAGTTCTCTCATACACCCAAACCCAATTTTCCACTACCGGCAGTAATATAGATCGAGGAGAATCCGACATGCCCACCTACGATCGAGGCTCCGTCCACATCCACTTCGAAGAAGCCGGCTCCGGCTTCCCATTGATGCTGATTCCCGGCGGCGGATTGAACTCCACCATCGCCGGCCTGAAACGCGGCGATCCCTTCCCTGCCATCGACGAATTCAAGGCCGAGTACCGCACCATCACGGCCGACCTGCGCAACGCCAACGCAGGCCAATCCTCCGGCCCGCTCGAAATCGATCGTCCGTGGGACGCGTATACCGACGATCACATCGGCCTGATGGATCATCTCGGCATCGACAAATTCATGGTGATGGGTTTCTGCATCGGCGGCCCGTTCATCTGGAACCTCTTGAAGCGAGCCCCGAATCGCGTAGTCGCCGCCGTGCTCGCGCAGCCCAGCGGCTCACGCCCCGAAGCTCGCGATCTTTTCTACGACAACAACAAGAGCGGCTGGGGCCCCGAACTGGTGAAGCGCCGCCCTGAAGTCACCATGGAGACGGTCGACAAATTCCTGACGAAGATGTACCGTAATGACCCCGACTTCGTCTTCACCGTCACCCGGGATTTCGTGCGCAATTGCCAAAACCCCGTCCTGATTCTCCCGGACGACATCCCCGCGCATCCCTATGCGGTAGCAATGGAAGCCGCGATGCTGGCCCCGAAAGCGGAAGTGAGCATCTTCCCCTGGAAGGAACCCAAAGAGCGCATTCCGCTAGCGGTCCGCCAAATCCGCTCCTTCCTCAAGGCCCACCGCCCAACCTAGCGCCCCGCCCGCGTGAACCGCGACCGTAAGGGAGCGGACAAGCCGAATCTCCCCAATACTCCCGACGCTCCGATCCCGTCCTATGGACAATCCAAAGGAACAGAGGTATCTTATATGCAATGGCCAAAGGAACGGGACATCGTCTCTCCACCCTGATCTCCCGCCTCCGCGGCTTCCTCCGCGGCCGGCCCGACGATAGCTTCTTTGACGAAGAAATCCAGGATCATCTAACGCTGCTGACGAATCGCTTCGTCCAACAGGGCATGTCCCGCGAAGAGGCACGGCAGGCAGCGCGGCGCCAGCTGGGAAATCTCTCTCTGTTGAAAGAACAGAGAGCCGATATGCAAACGATTCTCTGGCTGGACCATTTCGCGCAGGATCTCCGATACGCCGTTCGGGCCGCCCGCCGCAGCCCCGGGTTTACGTTCGTAGCGGTGCTGATACTGGCGTTAGGCATGGGCGTGAACACGGCGATCTTCTCAGCCGTCGATTCGATGCTGCTCCATCCTCTTCCGTACGCCGACCCAGAGCGCCTGGTCATGGTGTGGGAGGATTCCAGTTATTACGGATTCCCGCACAACACCCCTTCGCCCGGCAACTATGCGGACTGGAGGACGCGCAATCAAGTCTTCACCGACATGGCCGCCACGCGGAGCCGGTCCGCCAACCTGACCGGTGACGGCCCGCCGGAGCAGCTACTCGGACGCGCCGTCACCGCAAATTTCTTTTCCGTCCTCGGCGTGAGCCCGCTGCTCGGACGAACGTTCACGGAAGAAGAGGACCGCACCAACGCTCCCGTAGTCGTGATCAGCCACGGATTGTGGCTCCGCAGATATCTTGCCAATCCGGATGTAATCGGCCAGCCGATACTCCTGGACGGAAACAAGGCGACGGTGATCGGCGTGATGCGGAGCGATTTCGCGTTCCGCTTCCGCGACAACGACTTTTGGATTCCGATCGCCATGTCCCCGCCGGTGCTCGCGAACCATGGCAACCATTTCCTGAACGTGGTGGCGCGACTCAAGCCCGGCGTCGGCATCGCCAGGGCCCGTGAGGATATGCGAGCGGTAGCAGACGAAATGAGCCGCCAGTATCGTGAGAACGAACATGTCGGCGCGGAGGTCGTCCAGCTCAAAGAGGAATTTCTGGGCAGCACGCGCATCGGTCTCCCCGTACTGATGACCGCCGCCGGATGCATCCTGCTCATCGCGTGCGCCAATCTGGCTAGCGTGCTGCTCGCTCGCGCCGCAGCCCGGCAACGTGAGATCTCGGTCCGCGCCGCCCTTGGAGCAGGCCGCTGGAGGCTGGTGCGACAGTTGATCACGGAGGGCGTCGCTTTGTCGGTGCTCGGAGGAGGCTTGGCCCTGATCAGCGCTCCTTTGACCATCGGACTCGTGGCGAAGCTGGTCCCCAACACGATGCCCAGCTCGGCCGATCCACAGCTCAACGGCCGCTTGCTCCTGTTCTCCATCGCTCTTTCTCTCATCACAGGTGTAGTCTTCAGCCTGATTCCGGCGATGCACGCGGCACGGAGTTCTTTGAACGATGCGCTCAAGCAGAGCGACCGAGGCAGGATTGGCGCGAGCGGCCATCGATTGCGCGACGCCCTCATCGTAGTCGAGGTCGCCGCAGCGCTTGTTCTGCTGATCGGCGCAGGTTTGATGTTGCGAACGCTGGCGCGGCTGGGCGCAGTGGACGTCGGATTCGCACCCGATCACCTGTTTACGGCCCGAACCCTTCCAGCCGTGAACAAATACCCGACGGCCGCGGCCCGCCACGCTTTCGCCGAGCGAGTTCTGGACGGCGTCCGCACTCTGCCCGGCGTAGAAAGCGCCGCCTACGTTTCGACGCTGCCATTTAACAGCCTCGGCAACACTAGAGGATTCCAAATCGAGGGCCGCCCAGTGGACCCCAATTCTCTCGGCGCGCTGTACCGTGTGGGTACCAGCGATTATCTTCAAACCATCGGCGCACGGCTGATCGACGGACGATTCTTCGATCGCCGCGATGGTCCCGAATCGCCCTTCGTCGTGGTGATCAATGAGACCTTTGCCCGCAGATTCTGGCCTGGCGAGAGCGCGTTGGGACGTCGGCTCACGATCAGCACCCGCACTCCTGTCTGGCGCACCATCGTCGGCGTCGTCGCGGACTTACGAGAGCGCGGCTATGAACTGGAAGCGCTGCCTGGCGTCTATCAGCCTTCCGCTCAGACGATGGAAGACGATTTTGTTCCATCGCTATTGGTGCGGGTGCAGGGCGATCCAGCGAGCATCGCCTCAGGTGTCCGGACTGTCGTCGCGAGCGTCAATCCTGAGCAGCCGGTCTCCGGCATCGGCACAATGGAAGCCGCCATCGAAGCCACCATCGCGGACCGCAGAAAACTGCTCATCCTCCTGGCCACTTTCGCTGTTTTGGCGCTGCTGCTGGCGTCGATCGGACTCTACGGAGTTCTGTCCTACGCCATCACCCAGCGCAGCCGCGAGATCGGCCTGCGAATGGCCCTGGGCGCCAGCCGCCACGGTGTGATTGGCATGGTTGTGTGGCGAGGCATGTTCCTGACGGTGTGCGGCCTCACCATTGGATTGGCCGCGTCCTGGGGCGCAACGCGGCTGATGAAGAATCTTCTTTACGGGATACGCGCCACCGACTCCGCGACGTTCGCCGGTGTGGCCGCGCTGTTAGCCGCAGTGGGACTGATCGCTTGCTGGATTCCAGCGCATCGCGCATCCCGCCTGGATCCGATCGTGGTTTTGCGCGAAGAGTGACCACGAACCGCGACCGTAAGGGAGCGGACAAGCCGAAAAGCGTTAAGCTCCGTAGTCCGTGCTCAGAACTTCGCCTTCGGCAAAAAGTCCGCGAGCAGCTTATTGAAGTCCGCCGGCTTCTCCATCATCACGAAGTGCCCGGTGCCCGGAACTTCCACGGTGCTCCCGCTGGGAAAGATCTTCTTGAAGTACGCAGCGTCATTGGCCGTGGAGTGGTCGGCATAAATCCCGAGCGCGGGAACAGCAAACGTCTCCTCCTTCCAGTTCGGAGCAGCGAAGGTCGCGCTCATCGCCTGATACGCCGTAGTTTCCGGAGCCCCCATCATCATCTTTAAAATGTGCTCCTCGAGCGCCGGTGTCGCTGATTTCCCGAACATCCCCCGAATCATCGCCTCGCGATTCTTTAACCCTTCCGGCCCCTTCATGCGTTCCGGGTTCGGCGCGTTGGGACTTCCCGAGAGATGAAGAACACCATCCACGGGAACCAGCGCCGCGACGTTCGCCGGATACATCCGCGCATATTGCCGAATCACCGGCGTGCCCATGCTATGCCCCACCAGGACGATCTTCCCCGCCTTCGCCTCGACGCGCGCAGCCTCGACAGCCTTGGCAAACATCTCCATCGTGAGCGCCCCGCTCTTCGGCGATCCGCTCTTCCCATGCCCCGGAAGATCCAGCGTAATCACGCGATAATTCTTCTCGAAGAACGGCACTTGATCGCGCCACGAAGATTCATCGCAAGTCCACCCATGCACGAAAACAATGGTCTTAGCTCCACTTCCGCGCACCGTGGAGTGAATCGGAACACCATCGACGGAGGCGGCAAATATCGGCGACAAAAACGCGAGTCCAACGACAAACAATAGAGTCCGCATGGCTCGCATTATATAGCTACGTGCTGAGTAACTCCACAATCTCCCCCCGCCCGCCCTGCCGCGCGATTTCCAGCAGACCCCGGCCATCCGGAGCCCGCACACTCCTGTCCGCTCCGAGTTCAAGCAGCAGCCGCACCACCTCCGAGCGGCCCCGAATCACCGCATGAGCCAGCGGAGTGCACCACCCGTTCTCATCCTCCCGAGACAAAGGATGAATGCCGAACGGCCGGTTCAGAGCCTCGGAATCCTCGGCCAGGATCGTTTTGATTCGCTCGGTCAGCCCCGCACCCACGGCCTCCATGATGTCCACCGGGCCCTGCAGGATCAGGTCGCGCACCTCGGTTCTTCCCGCGAAATCGGCCCAGCCGGCGGGGGTGCCTCTATACCGCTCTTCCCTGGCCTGCACGTTCGCGCCATGTTTCAGGAGCGCGGCCGCGGCACTGAAGTTCCCGCGCCAGCCCGCGGCGTGCAGCGCCGTATACCCGCTGGTGGAATCGACAGAAGTCTTCGGATCGTCGCGCACGTGGACCGAAGCGCCCGCCTGGATCAGCTGCTCGATCACCTCGCCGGACACGAACTCGCTCGCGCGAATAATAAAGGTTCCCCAGCGATTACCCGGCTTCAGGGCGTCTGGATCTCTGCGCAGCAACCTTTCGATATCGCGGGTCCTCTGCAACAGGAACGCAGCAGGCAGCCGAACCTTGGCGCCGCGGTCGAGGAGCGTCTGTGCCATTTCCGTTTCCCCGCGCAGCGCGGCCTCATCAAGCGCCGTGAACCCCGCCTCGTCCAGCGATTCCATATTCGCCCCGAGTTCCAACAATGCATCGAGCGATTCTGGCTGGTGTTTCACCACGGCAAGATGCAGAGGTCGGCAGCGCTTGTTTGTGAGATCCATTCGCCGCTCCAAAATCCCCGGAGATCCCGTTACCAGCTTTCGAATCTCGCCCACAGCCCCCATCGCCACCGCGGAGAAAATGTTGTGCCGAGCTCCATGTGCCAGCAGATACTCCACCATTTCCCGGTCGGCGCTCACGTAGTCCCATGCTGTAGCCCACCCGATTACTTCCAGCTCATGGTAGTCATCCGCGCCGATCGGGTCGGCTCCGTGCTCGATCAACAGACGCACGATGGCGAATTGCTGCTTCTCCGCCGCAAAGTGCAGCGGCGTAGCATTGTCTCCTTCGCACCGGATGTTCGGATCCGCTCCCCGTTCTAAAAGGAGCCGGACGGCGGCTTCGTTTCCGGCGCCGACCGCTTCATGAAGAGCGGTTCGAACCCCGTTTCCCCCCTGCTCGTTAATCAGATCCGGCTGCGCATCGAGCAGCGCCCTCAACCGATCCACATCTCCCCGGCCCGCTGACTTCAGCAGATCGTTCACCGACACTTCACCCGCAACGCCTTCCTGAGCCTCGACGTGAGCCTTCAACTTTGTCCAGGAATCGAACCCGTATTCCCTGGCGACAACCAACTGCGCATCGCTCAGCGAAAACCGCGCCGCCCGAATTTCAGCCTCGGTGGACGTTCGCTGAAGCGGGTGGTGCTCCTGAATTCGCCGCAAGATGGACGGATTCCCGGCGCGCTGCCCCCGGAGGACCAGCTTGGCCTGCTTCTTCAGTTGTTCAAGATTGGGATGAAGCGGTAGTAGCTTCTTCACAGGACGATCTCCTTCCGTGTCGCCTGTATCCGCAATTCCAGGCAGAAAGAAGATTCGTAATCAGGTACGGTGCTCTCGCCGAACGATGAGGTGGGCTTGGCCCTTCCCGCGGACTGGATGCGCCCTTCGCGCTGAACCGACGATAATACTTCTCCTGTGCTTAAGTCAAACGCCTGAGAATTCCCTCCCCCTAAACCAACTAATAACTATGCCGAGCCGAGCGCTCCTGCTCATCGCGTTCGCAGCCGCAGCCTTCGGCCAGGCCCGAGTCGAATATGCCGGCGGCACGGTTAACGAAATCACGGTGGGGGCCCAGGGGTCGCTCGATGCCCGCGACGACCGCTACTTCGCGTTCTACGCCAAAAAATCCCAGGTTCGCGTTGCCTACGACCGCATCAACCTGGTCGAATACGGCCAGCAGGTAAGCCGCAGGCTCGTGCTCGCCGTCGCCATCTCCCCTGCCTTCCTGCTCAGCAAGAGCCGCAAGCACTTCTTGACAGTCGGCTATACCGACGAGCACGGAATGCAGCAAGCGCTGGTCTTCCGAGTCGACAAGAACGGCATCCGAGCCACACTCGTCAGCCTGGAAGCCCGCACCGGGCTGAAGGTCCAGTATCAGGACGAAGAAGCCAGAAAGGCAGGAAGAGGATGACCGCCTCCCGCTACCTTTTATTTGCCGCCGGGATCATCGCGCTCGCGCAGGAACCCGACCTTCAAAACCAGCTCCTCACCATCAAGCGAGTCCACGTCGACCGCCTCACCGGCGGCGAAACCGCCGCCCAAATGCGAGATCTGATCATCAGCAGCCTCCAGAGCGCGAAGCTCTTCGTCCTCACCGAAAACCCGGAGCGAGCCGATGCCTTCCTCCGAGGCGCAGCCGAAGACCTGGTGTTCACCGACACCTTTCAAACCTCGGACGGCATCAACCTGAGAGCCAGTGCCGGCGGCCGCAACGCCCGGACCACAACCACCGGCGCAAACACGCGTTCCGCCAGCGTCGGCGTTGGCGAAAACGAATCGGCCAACATCCACGAGCGCAAACACGAAGCGATGGCGGCCGTCCGCCTGGTGAATAAGGACGGCGACGTAATCTGGTCCACCACGCAGGAAAGCACCGGAGCCAAATTCAAAGGCGCCAGCGCCGACGTAGCCGATCGCATCACCAAACAGTTAGTAGCCGACCTGGACCACCTCCGCAAACCCGCGCCCGCCAAACCGTAGCTATCATCCCTACTGCCCCGTTCTGCTGTAGCACTGTTCAGCTGTTCTGCTGTTCAGCTGTGCTGCTTTACCGTGCTAACGTGAAGCCCGCATTCATACTTACTCCAGCAGGCTCTCCGCCCCACGAACCCCGGTATCCTGGTTCCCATGCCGACCATGAAAGCGGTCCGCTTCCACGATTACGGTGGACCCGAAGCCCTGCAACTGGAAGAAGTCCCCCAACCCATCCCTTCCGACACCGAAGTTCTCGTGAGAGTCCATGCCACCTCCGTCAACCCCATCGATTGGAAAATCCGAGGCGGCTATTTAAAGAAACTCCTGTCCTACACCCTCCCGCTGATCCCCGGCTGGGACGTCTCCGGCGTAGTCGAAGCCACGGGCCCCCAAACCTCTCAATGGAAACCCGGCGACCTGGTGTTCGGCCGCCGCGACATCCGGTATCAAGGCGCCACCGCCGAATACATCGCCATGCACGAATCCGAGCTCATCGCCAAGCCCAACGAGCTCGATCACATCACCGCCGCCGCGATCCCGTTGGCCTCACTCACCGCCTGGCAAGCCCTGTTCGACACCGCCGAGCTCAAATCCGGACAGACAGTCCTGATCCACGGCGGAGCCGGCGGCGTCGGACACTTCGCCATACAGTTCGCCAAACTAAAAGGCGCAAATGTAATCGCCACCGCCTCGGGCAGGAACCAGGATTTCCTCCGCCAGCTCGGCGCCGATCAGCCGGTGAACTACGAAACCACCCCCTTCGAAGACGTCGTCCACAGCGTCGACGTGGTCATCGACTCCTTCGGCGGCGATATCCGCGCCCGCTCCTGGCAAACCCTCAAGAAAGGCGGCATCCTGGTGGCGATCCTCGGCCCGCCGCCAACGGATCAGGAAGCCGAGCGGCACGGCGTAAGGCAAGCCCTGATCTGGGCACACTGGGATGCCGGGCAACTCACCGAAATCACGCAGCTTGTCACCTCGGGCCAAGTCAAACCCCACGTGGAAACAACCTTCCCGATGGCCCAAACCGCGAAAGCTCATGAACTTAGCACGGCCGGGCACGTTCGTGGAAAGGTGGTCATCCAGACGGCGTAAGAAAGTTATCCTTCGCCCTAATCTGCCCGCCACAGCTCCGCCCTTGTCCTATATGACAAGGCAAACGTTCCCTACGATCTCGATCGCGTCGGTGTTCGGCTTGCTCGCGTTGACGTCGACCGCGCTGTTGGCTTCCGAAGGGCCCGTACCCCAGCGCCAACAACCGCAACAGCGCCAGGTCGACCACATCCAGCGCGCCTACGACGCGAACTCGCGCGCCGCGGCTGTGCAGGCTGAGACCGATCGCCACAGGCACGTTCTGGACAACTTCCAGCAGATGCATGAGGCCGCCACGGAACTCTGCTATCGGAAGATGCACCAGTGCGTCGAGATTCATGACATTCCCGCCCGCGAACAGTGCACTCGCGACGCCCTTGCAGAGCACAAGTACGCGCTGGACGTTTTGCAACAAGCCGCCGTTGACGAAGCCAAGATTCATTCGCAGAATCTCCTATCGATCAACAAAGTCTGGTCCGGCCAAAGCGGCTGGAACCCCGGCGCCGTAGCCGACAACCGCCGCCAGGCGCAGCAGCAGCGCCAGACTGCCGGCAGACCGGCCACTCAGCCGGTGCAGCCGCGCACCCAAACCCCGCAGCAGCGCCAGCAGCAGCAACGCTCCAGACCAGCAAATTAATTCGGCGAGAATTCGCACTTGACGGAGTACAATGTAACTACCTCAAGGAGCCCTCATGCCAAAGAAAATCGATCCTCTCAACAAGAAAAATTACGCGGCCGTCACCACCATGCTCACAGTCACCGATATAAAGAAGGCCGTGGATTTCTACAAGAAAGCGTTCGGCTTCACCACCAAGGGTCTGATGAACGGCCCGGATGGCAAGCCCATGCACGCCGAGCTCGAACTCCGCGGCGCCAAAATCATGCTCGGCCCGGAGATGGGAGGCAAAAGCGCGAAGACCCTCGGCGCTAGTCCATCCACGTTGTACCTGACCTCCGAGAACGTCGACAAGATCGTAGCCAAAGCAGTAAAGCTCGGCGCGACCCCGGCCGGCGACGTCGCTGACATGTTCTGGGGGGACCGCTGCGGCACCGTTATCGACCCCGAAGGTTACAGTTGGATGATAAGCACCCACATCGCCGAACCGACGCCCAAAGAAATGCAGGCCGCGATGAAAAAGATGATGGCCGCTGCCCAAGGCGCCCAAGCGTAAGCTCTGCTTTCGACCTGGTAGGGCAAGCTTCAGCTTGCGGCGGGCTTCAGCCCGCCCTCATCCCCTTGCCCTAACCCCTCCCACCCATGCCCTATGACGACCTGCGCGACTTCATCCGCGCCCTGGAAAAAGAACGCGAACTGAAACGCGTCTCCCTTGAAGTAGACCCCCACTTAGAAATCACCGAATTCGCCGACCGCAGCGTCAAAACCAACGGCCCCGCCCTGCTCTTCGAAAAACCCAAAGGCTCGACAGTCCCCGTCCTGATCAACGCCTTCGCCAACGAACGCCGCATGAACATAGCGCTCCAGGCGACCCCCGAAGAGGTAGCCTCCCGTATCACGGAGCTCCTCCAGCTCCGCATGCCCGAAGGCCTGCTCGGCAAAATGAAGATGCTCCCGATGCTGGCCGACCTCGGCGCCATCTTTCCTAAGACTGTTTCGAACGGCCCCTGCAAAGAAGTAGTCCGCCGCGACCATTTTTCCTTGGACTACTTCCCGATCCTCCACTGCTGGCCTCAGGACGCCGGCCGGTTCATCACGTTGCCGATGGTCTTTTCCCGCAACCCCGATACGGGCAAACGCAATTGCGGCTGCTATCGCCTCCAGGTCTTCGATGAAAGAACCACGGGAATGCACTGGCAGACCCACAAACAAGGTGCCGAACATTATCGCCGCAACCGCGCAGCAGGTGCCGTGAAGAAAATGGACGTAGCGGTGGCGATCGGCTCCGACCCGGCGACCATGTACTCCGCGATCCTCCCCCTTCCACCGGACCTGGACGAAATGATGATCGCCGGCTTCCTGAGACAAAAGCCTGTAGAAATGGTGAAATGTGAGACCGTCGACCTGGAAGTCCCGGCCAATTCCGAGATCGTCTTAGAAGGTTACGTCGAATTAGGCGAGCTTCGCCGCGAAGGCCCCTTTGGAGACCATACCGGTTTCTACTCCTTGGCCGACGACTACCCCGTCTTCCACATCACCTGCATCACCCACCGCAAGAACCCTATCTACGCGACGACCATCGTAGGCCCGCCCCCCATGGAAGATTTCTACATGGGCAAAGCCATAGAACGCATCTTCCTCCCTCTGATGCGCCTCCAACTCCCCGAAATCCGCGACATTTCGATGCCCGCCGAAGGCATCTTCCACAACCTGATCCTGGTCGCAATCCGCAAATCCTACCCCGGCCACGCCCGCAAAGTCATGCACGCCATCTGGGGACTGGGCCAGGCGATGTTTTCAAAGTGCATCGTAGTCGTCGATGAAGACGTGAACGTGCAGGACGTGCGCGAAGTAGCCTGGAAAGCCCTGAACAACATCGACCCCGAACGCGACATCCAATTCGTAATGGGCCCCATCGATTCCCTGGACCACTCCAGCCGCCTTCCCAACTACGGTTCGAAGATGGGTATCGACGCCACCAGGAAATGGCCCGAGGAAGGCTTCACCCGCCCCTGGCCCGATGTAATCAAGATGCCCGAAGAAATCCGTACCCGGGTAAACGACCTCTGGAAAAAAGCCGGCCTGTAACCCGGCCTCGCGCTCCGCCCGCGCCTTTTGCGTGCTACGCTGTGATCCGCGAGGATCTCCAATGGCAAGATTCGTTCTAGTGCACGGTGCGTTTAGCGGCGGCTGGATATGGGAACCGCTCGCTAAGCAGCTCACTGCCGCCGGACACACTGTTGAGGCGCCCGACCTGCCCGGTTCGGGAGATGACCAGACTCCCCCCAGCGGCGTAACGCTCGATTCCTGCGCAGCCCGGATCGTCAGCGCCCTCGAGAAGAGCGCCGAACCATCGTTCCTCGCGGGCAGCAGCATGGGCGGCATCATCGCAACCCAAGCTGCAGCCCGATGCCCCGACCGCGTGGCAGCGCTGATCTATGTGGCGGCATTCGCGCCGCGGGATGGTCAGAGCCTGCTCGATCTCAGCCGCCTCCCCGAAGGCGCCGGCGATCAGGTGCAAGCCAACATCACGGTGGAAGGAGACCCGCCTGTCGCAACTATGCCGGACGCCGCGTCGCGCGACGCGATCTTCGGATCGTGTCCCGACGATATAGCAAGCTGGGCCATCGCGCGACAGCGCCCCCAGGCCGTCGCCCCGTTCGCAACGCCGGTTTCGATTCCTCCCGGAGTGCTCGACGGAATCCCGCGCTATTACGTGCTATGCCATCGCGATCGAGCCATTCCTCCCGCGCTCCAGCGCCGCATGAGCAAGGAGGTCGAGTGTGCCGAAGTCATCGAACTCGACACGGACCATATGCCTCACCTTTCGAAAACCGCGCAGCTGGCCGATGCTCTCGATCGGTTCACCAGGCGTTGCGCCAGTTCGGCTAGGAGTTAGAAGAACCGGACCGCTTCTCGCCCCATCGAATCGGTAGGAGCGCCCGCAGCTGTTCCTCGCGCATCCAGAGCCCGATCCAGGCAATCACGGCCGTCGACAGCGGCACCAGCACCGGACGTGGCTCGCCGATGCGCGTATAAGTGGCGATCGCCCCGCCCAGATAGCCGGTGAGCAGCACCGCTCCCAACACCGCGGTCCGCGGAATGACGTACAACACGATCGCACCCAGCTGAAGGAACGCAAGCAGGTTCAGCACGCTATCCGGCCACCCGATTCTCGCGAACTCCCGCACGTACCATGCGTTTCGCGTCAACTTCCAGCTGGCGCTGGACAGCACTACAAATACCGGCCAGATCGAAACAACCCGGCCGGCCCACAGCATCCAGAGCTTCCAGTTTATTTTCCGTACTTGAACATCAGCGGCAGTCATATGTACTCCTTTGGGCACGCCACGCTTAGCAGGAGTAGTATATTCGAATTCCTTCCCGCATTAAGCACCGGCCGCCAATCGCAGTCCGCCGCAAAGTTGGTCGCGGTTCATTCCCTGCTCCCACCGTCTCCGCGCTTGCGTTCCCCATGAACCGCGACCGTAAGGGAGCGGACAAGCCGACCAGTCCAGTTACGACTCGCGCAGGTCAGGTTCCCCAACGTGAGCCGGCAGACTCCTGGGCGACCAAGCCCAGCGCATCGCCTTGAGAGTACTTCAACGTTCTCGATGCCCCTCCGCCACCAGCACATTATGAAACGCCGCGATCCTCCATCCCTCCCCGCCGCGACGCAGAACCAAAATCGGCAGCGCCCGAATCTCCTTCCCCCATTCGTCAGGACCCCGCTTACGTGCGCCACCGCGATCCCTTCCGCGAGCTCGCGCACGCCCAACACCGCATATGCAACCCGGCTCCCGCTGTAAATCGAATGCAAAATCCCCTCATGCGCATCGCCAATCGCTGCTTGGCCACGGGCATACGATCCATAAATGTTCACGAACTCCGCGTCAGTTTCGAAATATCGCGCGAACTCCTCGCCGCTCGCGTTGTTCCACCCGGCCTCAAGCCCCGCGATAACCTTCTGAATCTCACTTCTAAGCTTCTCTTCATCCATCCTGCCGCTCCTTCGCGAAATGCGTTTCCACCCAATTCTCTGTCAATTCCCAACGCCTTGACGAGAACAATTCCGAAGTATAAACTTGCCCCAACTGCTCGGTGTTGGGTGAATAACTCTAGAATTCCCACGTCCATGCGCGGACTTGCACACGCGAGCTAGGAGGGGCGGCTCATGAGACTAGCACTTTGTATGATTTTGGCCGGCTTGGCCCTCTTCGGCCAGACCGACCGTGGAACGATCACTGGCACTATAACCGATCCCGCGGGCGCCGTCGTCGCCTCCGCCCCGGTCGAAGCCAAGAATGCCGACACGGGGCAAGTCTTCCCTGTGGTTTCCACAGCTACCGGAAACTTCACCGTGCCACAGCTCCCGCCCGGCCCCTACGAACTCTCCGTCAGTCTCCCGGGATTTAAAAAATACGAACGCAAAGGCCTCACGTTATCGCCCACGCAGATCATGCGTATCGATATCGCGCTCGAGGTCGGCTCCAGCACTGAATCCGTCACCGTCACCGCCGAAGCCACGCTGCTCAAAACCGAAAGCGGCGAGCTCGCCCATAATGTCACCGTCTCCCAAATGCAAAATCTTCCGATCCTCGCCGTCGGCGGCAACGGCGGCACCGCGACGTCCGGCTTCCGCGATCCATTCGCCCTCGCGCTTCTCATCCCCGGCGTCCAATACATCGCCAACTCGCAGATGATCGTCAACGGCACCCCCGACGACACCATCCAGATCCGCGTCGAAGGCCAGACCGCAAGCGACACGGGCGGCGGACGCCAATACACCGGCCGATCCCAGCCCAGCGTAGACGCGATTCAAGAAGTCGCCGTTCAAACCAGCAACTTCGCCGCTGAATTCGGCGCCGTGGGCGGCGGAATCTTCAACGTCACCATGAAGTCCGGAACGAATCAGTATCACGGTAGCGCCTATGATTACGCCGTCAACGAAATCCTGAACGCCCACCAGCCCTATACCGGCCTGCGCAACGCGCAGAAGCGTCACGATTATGGCGGCACCCTCGGCGGCCCCGTGCAAATTCCGAAACTTTATAACGGCCAAAACAAGACTTTCTTCTTCTGGGGATTCGAACAATTCCGGGAAAACCTCCTCGTCTCAGTGCCGCCAGCCGTATTGGGCGTCCCAACCCCGCCGACCGTTCCCATCCCCGCCTACCGCAACGGCGATTTCTCGCAAGTAATCATCGGCTCCGGTGTCAACGGCGCTCCGCGAAACGTACAGGTCGGCGGAGCCGACTACCGCGATCCCCTCGGCCGACTCACACCGTCCGGCACCACCTTCGACCCCAGAACCGAACGCACCGTAACCGCCAACGGACAAAGCTTCCTGGTTCGCGACCCCTTTCCGGGCAATCGAATCGATCCCACACGTTTCGATAAAGTCGCGCTCAACATCCAGAAGCTGCTTCCCCTGCCCCAAGGCCCCACCGCCAACCAGCTCGGCCAGAATTATCAGAACTCATGGGTTAGCCATCGAACTTCGGAAATCCCGTCGCTCAAAATCGATCAGAGCGTAGGCGATAAAGGCAAGCTCTCCTTCTACTGGTCCACCACCGGCACCGAATCGCAATATTCTTCTCCGAACGGCAACATGGAAGGTTTCCCCACGCCGATCACCGTGGCGCGCGGCACGTTCATTCACAACAAGACCATCCGCCTGAATTACGACCACACCCTCTCACCGACCCTGTTACTCCACCTGGGCGCCGGCTATTCCTCGGAAGATTTCGATGATCACTCTCCGAGCCTCGGTTACGACGCACTTAAGGAACTCGGTCTGAAAGGCGCGACCGTCAACCGTCAATTCCCGCAATTCGTCGCGCTGGGCACCACCATCGCCACCGGCGGTATGTCTTCGATCGGCGTCAGCATCCAGGGCACCAGCGCCGAGCAGCGCCCCTCCGGAAACACCAGCCTCACCTGGGTCCGCAGCAACCACACCTACAAACTGGGCGCCGAATGGCGGCAGGAAGGCTACATCAGCAAGAGCTTCTCGAACGTCGCCGGAAGCTACACGATCGCCGCGCCCATCGGCCAGCAGCAGTCCACCGCGCAAACCGCTCTGCAAGGAATCACCACTTCGCAAGGCAGCACCGGATTCGGGTACGCGAACTTCCTTCTCGGCCAGGTGAATAACGTGACGCTAAGCGTCCCGACTGCGTTGAAGACCGGCAAATCTCAATGGGGTTTATTCCTTCAGGACACCTGGAAGGCAACAAGAAAGCTGACGCTCGATTACGGCGTCCGTTGGGACTACGGCGGCTACGCCCGGGAACAATACGGCCGCTCCGGAAACTTCTCCCCCACCGTTCCGAACCCGTCCGCCGCTGGCCGCCTCGGAGGCACCATTTACGAAGCAACCTGCAACTGCAACTTCGTGCCGAACTATCCCTATGCCGTCGGCCCGCGACTCGGAATCGCGTATCAAATCAATTCGAAGACCGTCGTCCGCGGAGGCTTCGGCATCGTCTACACCTCCACCGGGACCACCTCGGGCTCCTCCACGAATAGCGCCACCAGCGGGACTCCAGGCTATGCGCAGTGGGCATTCCAGCTGCAAGACGGCGTTCCCGCGAACGTCGCCCCCAAGTGGCCCGCATTCGATCCTGGCGTAAACCCGACTCCTGGGACCGTCTCCGGCAGCCCCTCAACCTATCTCGATCCCAACGCCACCCGCCCCGCCCGCCAGGCGCAGTGGAGCGTCGGCATCCAGCGCGAAATCTCGCGCAACCTGGTAGTCGAAGCGTCCTACGTCGCCAACCGGGGCGTCTGGTGGCCGATCACCTCCACCACCAGCTATCTCAGCTCCATCAATGATGTGTCCGAATCGCTGTTGGCCGCCTACGGATTCAAAGTCGGCAATCTCGATGATGGCCGATTGCTGACCACCAATCTCGCGAACCTGACCGCCGCCCAACGCGCGACCCTGATCGCCCGCGGTATCAACCCCAGCGGCCCATACGCCGGCTATCCGCTCACACAAACCGTGCGCCAGTCGATCCGTCCCTACCCCCAGTTCAGCACCGGAATCGCTCCCCAGCAGGCGCCCCTGGGCAAAACCTGGTACGACGCGCTTCAGACCACCGTAACCAAGCGCTTCTCCCGCGGCCTTTCCCTCAACGCGAACTACACATGGTCGAAAGCGCTCGACCTCATGAGCTCCCCGGACGTCTTTAACCGCGGAATGGGCAAGGATCTCACTACCAACGATCTGCCCCACCAACTCCGCCTCTCCGCCCAATACGTCGTACCGAAAATCCGAGCCGGCAGCGGAATCCTCAGCAACAAGTTCCTGCAATTCGCTCTGGCCGATTGGGGCGTGGGCTGGTACATGTCCTACCAAAGCGCCCTGACACTGAACCGCCCGACCAACACCACAGCGAATCCCATCAGCAACTGGCTCGGCCGCGGACCCGGATCAGCGCAGCTCATCGACGGCCAATCTCTCTGGTCCACAGACTGGGTCGATAACGACGGCAAGCGCCGCACCGATCCCATCGACATCAACTGCCACTGTTACGATCCCACCAAGACCATCGTCCTGAACCGCAACGCGTGGGCCAACATCCCCGACGTCCAGTGGGGCGCGCAACAAACCACCATCCGCCAGTTCCGCGGCATCCGCATGCCCCAGGAAAACATCAATTTCAGCCGCGATTTTCGCGTCAAAGAGCGAGTCCGCTTCCAAATCCGAGCCGAATTCACCAACGCCTTCAACCGCCTGCGCCTGCCGCAACCAACCGTCGGATCCTTCACCTCCCAGGCCACGCAAGTGAACGGCATCTACACCGGGGGCTTCGGAACAATTACGCCCAGCGGCGGAACTGCAAATTCCCGCACCGGTTTGCTGATCGCCAGAATTCAGTTCTAACAGCTTTCCATCCCGCGCCAGCCCCGGGCGTAAAGCCCGGCGTTACACTCACTACGAACTACTGCTTCCGATACCACAGCACCCGATCCCCCGACGGCGCGACAGTCGATCCAACCAATCGCATTGCACTGTCGGACGGCAGCTCGCTATTTACCAGAAACAATCCTCCAGCCCGAAGCATCGCCGCCACATTCAATAGCGCGAGCCCCTGCTCCACCGCGTCGTAATAAACCAGCACATTCGTGGCGACAATCAAATCGACCCGAGCCGCTTCCACCCGTTGGACCACGATATTCAAGTCCACGCTCTCCACCGACCGCAGAACCTCCGGCCGAACCCGCACCGCCCGCGTCTCAACCCCCTTGAGCGCCGCCGGCGCCGTGATCGCCTGAGCCTCTGTCCCCACACGGTCGCCAAACGCCTTCCAATACTCCACAACCTCCGTCGCCCGCAGTCGCCCCGAGTCCCGCGGCAACTGAACCGTGTACCCATCCTTAGACCGGTCCCGAGCCCGCCTCAAATGCTCCAGCACGCGAGCGCTAATATCGAACACCGTGACCCGAACGTCTTTCGATAACCCGACCCGGCGTAGCGAATCGACCAAAGCAAACGGCTGCAGAGTCTGCTGTGGATAGTAGTCATACCCTTCATCCCAGTCCACAAAATCCAAACCCGGGCCAATCACCGCCGCGCTCTTTACGTCGCGTAACACGTCCCGATTCTTCAAATCGCGCAGCGCCAGCTCAATAGCGAGCCCCGGAAGAATCGACGTATCGAGCGATACTCCGCGATCCCGAAACAATCGCGACCTCTCGGCGAACTCCGCCTCCCCCCTCTTCGCCGCAGTCCGCTCGCCAAATGTGCGTAATTCCCTCAAAACCCTCTCGAGATTTTGCAGAACAAAGACCCCGTCAGGGCGAACTTTCTTACTTTCCAAAACCCGCCGCAGAAAAACCAGCCGTTCATTCGCGCCCGGGTTCTCAAGGCCCCGAACCAAATCCTCCACGCGGCTCCTTAACACCCCGCTCCGCGCCGCCTCCGCAAGATCTTCAACCCGAATCCGCGGCTGTGAAGTAAACGAGTTCCCAAACAACAGCAGATTCACCATCGAATCCAGCTCGCCTTGCTCCAACCTCCCCCGAATCGCCCGATCCCGCTCGCGAACCCAGCCGTCCCACTTCGGCTGCTCAACCCCTTTGACCACACTCCGGCCCTCGGCAAACGGCGTATGAACCGGATCGGCCGCCAGGGCCCCCACCACGGCCGCGATTAGAATGACCCACCGCAAGACTACATTGTCCCTCTGACCATCCTCACCGCGGGCGCCGAATCGACGGGCAAACGTCAAACTCACGGCAATATTGCTTGAAGCCCTTTACACCGGCTATCGCAACGAAATATAATCCTTCGAACCCGTATCCGAGGAGGGCGGACAACTATGGCGACGTATCAATTTAAGGTCAACGGTAAAGATTCCAGCGTTACCCTTGACGACCCAGCTACCCCCCTGCTGAACGTCTTGCAGGAAAACTTTCAAATCAACGGCGCGAGATTCGGCTGCGGACTAGGCCAGTGCGGCGCATGCACCGTGCTGCTCGACGGGAGGCCGATTCGCTCGTGCAACACCCCAGTCTCCCGCGCCGATGGGGGTAGTATCGTTTCTCTGGAAGGCCTCCGGGCGTACGACGGCCTTGCGAATCCGGACGCTCTGCATCCGATCCAGCAGGCGTTCGTCACCGAACAGGCACTACAGTGCGGTTTTTGTGGGGCCGGCCCCATCATGTACGGCTTCGCCGTCGTCCGCGACAACCCGAAGGCTACTCGCGCCGATATCGAACAAGGCCTCGCCGGTGTGATGTGCCGATGCTGCGCGCACTCCCGCATGATCGACGCGGTTGCCCGTTATGCCCAGGAGAAGACTGCATGAAAACGGTAAATCCCTTCAAGCTGGACGGAGTTCGCCCGCTCCCCGAAAAAGCACTCGAGGTTCTCGATCAACTGGAAGACCCCTCCCGCCGCAACTTTCTAAAGACCGCCGGCATCATGATGGTCGGCTTCGGGGCCGCCGCGGCCACTGCCGATGCGCAGAGCCCCATCAACCCCTCGGGCAACGTCGATATCGCTCAGGTAGACAACTGGGTCGCGATCGGCGCCGACGGCGACATCACAGTTTTCGCGGGCAAATGTGAACTCGGCACCGGGATGCGGACACTGCAGCATCAGCTCGCCGCCGAAGAACTTTCCGTGCCCATGGAGCGCATCACCCTGGTCCTGTGCCGGACGGGAATCACACCCAATCAGGGGTACACGGCCGGCAGTTTCTCGGCGTGGACCCAATTCGGCACCGGCGGTCTTCGCGCCGCTCTCGATACCGCCCGTGACGCGTTGTACCAGTTGGCATCGCAATACCTGAATGCTGACGTGAAACAGCTCACGCTCAAGGATGGCGTGTTCGCGGTAGCCGGCGGAGACCCGACTTACACCGTGAGCTACGGAGACCTCGTCGCCGGACAACGGTTTAATCTCGCGGTAAACCCGAGGGCCGTGCCGAACGATTCGTCCACCTGGAAGGTGCTCGGAAAATCCGTTCCGCGCGTCGAGATCCCGGCCAAGGCCAAAGGTAGCTTCCAATACGTGCACAAGGTTCGCGTACCCGGCATGCTCCACGGTAAAGTGGTCCGCCCGCCGGCCTTGGGCGCCCATCTCCGAAACTACAATCCCGGTGCCCTTGCCGGTATGCCCGGCAACCCCCAGATCGTAACGGTGATGGACTTTGTCGGTGTGGTTGCCGATACGGAATGGAATGCTACCAAGGCCGCCAAAGCGCTGGCTCCGACGATCATCTGGTCAGACGGCGATCCGATGCCCGACCAGGCTACCTTCTACTCGTGGTTGACGCAGCAGCCATCGAGGGACTCTTTCTCCGTTGACACGGGCGACGTCGATAAAGTCATGGGCACGGCCGCCAAGACCGTCTCGGCGCAGTATCTTCACCCCTACCACATGCACGGCTCGCTCGCCAGTTCTTGCGCTGTTGCAGACGTTCGGGGAGGCACCGGCGCCCGGGCGACCGTCAAGGCGTGGTCCGCGACGCAAAGCGTCTACAACGTTCGAACTTACCTGGCCAGCCTGCTCAACATTCCAGCGGCGAACATTCAGGTCACCAACGTGGAGGGCTCCGGGTGCTACGGCGGAAACGGCGCCGACGGCGTCACTTTCGATGCCGCTCTCCTCTCCCAGGCAGTCGGCAGGCCCGTCCGCTTGCAGTACACGCGCGCAGATGAAATGGCCGGCGGTGAACAGTTCGGCCGCCCCTTCGTAATCAATCACAAGGTTGGCCTGGACGCCAATGGCACCATCATCGCGTGGGATGCCGAAAACGTCCTGGCGCAAAAAGGTGAGGGCGCTCTAGGCGTAGGGCTTGGCGGCTTCATCCAGGGTTCGCTCGCCGGTTTCCCCACGACAAAAATTGTCCCAACAACCACGCCCGCGCCTGCAGCGGTCGGTTTCTTTGGTTTTAACTTCAGCAACTCCACCCCGCCTTACCTCAACGGGCGCGTAAACGGCCAAAACTACGGAAACGGCAAGGTCGCCAGCCAGCGCGTCCTGAACCGAATCGTAGAAGGCCCGTTGTGGACCGCCTATTTACGCTCTCCCGATCACCTTCAGAACACCTGGGGCAATGAGAGCTTCATGGACGAAGTCGCGGCCAGCGTGCAGGCGGACCCCGTCCAGTACCGGCTGCGCCATCTGACCGATCAGCGGCTCATCGACGTCGTCAACGCCGTCGCTCAGAAAGCGGGCTGGGAAACCCGTCCTTCGCCCAAGAGCGGCAATGCCCGGACCGGCGTCGTCAGCGGCCGTGGCTTCTCCTGTGTCGTGTACTCGGGCTTCGATGGCTGGTGCGCCGTGGCCGCCGAAGTCACCGTCGATCAGGACAAGGGCATCATCGCGGTGAAGAAAGTCACCGCGGGTCTCGATACCGGCCCCGTCCTGAGTCCCGATGGTCTTCGCAACCAGATGGAAGGTCAGGTGATCCAGGGCATCAGCCGCGCCGTATTCGAAGAAGTAAAGTGGGACAAAACAACGCGAGCGGTCACTTCCGACGATTGGGTGACCTACAACGTGTTGAAGTTCGGCGACACGATTCCCGAAATCCAGACCGTGCTGATCGATAACCGTAAGGCCATCGTGACCGGCGCCGGGGAGACCATTATCACCGTCATCGGCTCCGCCATCGGCAATGCCGTCTTCGATGCCACCGGCGTCCGTATGCGGCAAATTCCGATGACTTCGGCCAACTTCCTCGCCGCAAAAGCAGCTCAGAAAGTCTGAGTCGATCTTGATGCTGTGCGTGCGCTGCGGACCGGCCCTGCCGTCCGCGGCGCACACTCAGTAGTACATTAGAAAAGATGCGGACGACGGGCAGGATCTTGAGTAGCGCGGCAGTTGCCCTGATATTCTCCGCGCCCATCCGTGTCTCGGCGCATCACGCATTCGCCGCCGAGTACGACGAGAAGAAACTCGTCACCGTCTCCGGTAGAGTCACGAAGTTTACCTGGACCAACCCGCACGCATGGCTGTACGTCGAAGGAAAAGATGACAGCGGCGAACTCGCCAGTTGGAGCTTCGAGATGGGCGCCCCCGGCGGCCTGATCAACAGGGGTTGGAAAAAGGGCGAGCTGAAGCGCAACGATCCAGTCACGATAGACGGCTATGCTTCGAAGAACCGTGCGAGGGTAGCTAACGCTCGCAACGTAACCCTACCCGGCGGGAAGAAGCTTTTTGGGGGATTTCAGTCCACCCCAGGCAACCCCAACGCAAAATAAACATGTCTGCACCGCGCATATTGGCGATCGTGTGTTTCGTCGTAATCCTGGTTTTTGCGGCCATGCTGTTGGACGCACAACAGCAACCTCGCGTCCCGCCCGACCCGGTCCGCTTCCTCGATGCCCGCTATGAGATTACCTACCCTTGGTGGGAGCCGAACCGGGGTACACCGCTCACCGCATCAAAGGACTACGGCGATTCCTCCGGCCAGCTCCGTCTGCTCAACACATCCGGCGTCATCGAGACCAAAGGTCATCCCTTCTTCACTCCCTTGGGATCGAACGGACGCGCCTGTGTCACTTGCCACCAGCCCACCAGCGCGATGAGTCTTTCGATCGATCTGATTCGCGGCCGCTGGACGGATACCAATGGCAAAGACCCGTTGTTCGCCGCCATCGACGGTTCCAACTGCCCCGGCCTCCCGCAAGACAAACAAGAGTCGCATTCACTATTGCTCGAACGCGGCCTGTTCCGCATCCCGATTCCGTGGCCTCCCGCCAACGCCAAGCCTGACTTCCGCATCGAAGTCGTACGCGACCCGACCGGTTGCAACAAGAACCCCACGAGCATCTCCGTCTACCGCCGCCCGCGCGTCGCGGCCAATCTGAAGTACCTCGGTCTTCCGGTAATGGCCGACGGCCGCGAGCCCACCCTCCGTTCGCAAGCTATCTCCGCCGCGCTGATTCACGAGCAGGCCTCGGCCGCCCCGGCCGAAGCACAGCTCAAGCAGATTGAGGAATTCCTGGGCCAGCTCTTCGTCGCGCAACAGTGGGATACCTCCGGCGGCCTGCTCGGCGAACCCGGCGGACCACCGCTGCTTGGCGCCGATAATATCGCGAGCGGCATAGCCGGCGCGGGTGCCGTCCCCACCGCGGGTAGCCTAGCCGCATCGTTCGATCCCTGGCGCAATCTCGCCGCGCCCAATCTAGCGATTCGCCAGCGAGCCTTCCGCGAATCCGTCCTCCGCGGAGTTGACCTCTTCTCTACGCGCGAATTTCGTCTCGCGGATGGCAGGCAGGCAACCTGCGCTACATGCCATCGCCCCGGCATCAACCGCTCGATGGATATCGGCGCCGCCAACCTCCCCACCGCGAAGGAATCCCCCGAGCTCCCGCTCTTCCGCATCACCTGCGACGCTTCTGCCCCGCCCCATCCGCAACTCGGGCGAACTTTCCTAACCCAGGACCCGGGTCGAGCCCTCATCACCGGAAAATGCGCCGACGCAGGCTCCATTCTGATGCAGCAGTTCCGCGGCCTCATCGCCCGCGCCCCCTACTTCGCCAACGGCTCCGCCGCCGATCTCCCCGAACTCCTGGACTTCTACGATCGCCGCTTCAAAATCGGCCTGACCGAAAAGGACAAACAGGACCTCGCCAACTTCCTCAGCATCCTGTAATCTGTCGGGTGGTTCTCTGATAGCATGAACTCGTGACGATCTCAGCGTCCCGCTGGATAGCGCTCCTGCTCCTGGCCGCACTCCTGTCTGCGACCGTCGCCGGTCAGACGCATTCCGTCCTATGGTGGGCCATCCTGGCTCCCATCCTCTTCGTTCTCGCGCTGATCCCTCTTCGTGACCAACTCCCGGAATTCGATCTGGCCGCTCCTGCCGTACCGTCCCGCCGCGCTCTTTGCCCCCGCGCCCCTCCTTTGTCCTAAAGCATCCCCAAAACACCGATTTTTTAAGGACGTTTTTGCAAAAAGGAGATTTGTGTATGCGTGTGCTATTAGGTTTAGCAATTCTATTTGGCGCGCTGATCGGGGTTCCCATCGATCCCGAAAAGATCCGCGAGGGGCCTACCGATGACTCTGAAGCGTCAGGGCGCCATCGCCGGCGTTGTATTCCCTCGATGACAGGTCCAACACGTCACGTGCGCCTTGCCGTCCTGGAAACGCGCGTTAAGCTCACGCACCATGTTGATCATCATGCGGGCGGTCACCTTTTGAGGTTTTTCGTCGGAAGACCGGTCCTCGACGTGACAAAAGTTGCACGTACCTTTATCCAAAAGACCTAATCCCTGCACGAAGGACTGCATGGCATTGGGTAGGTTGGCTGGATCAAGCACCTGGACGTTCTTGGCGCCGCCGCCACCGCCGCCGCCCTTGCCCCCACCCTTACCTCCTCCGCCACCTTTGCCCCCGCCACCCTTATCGTTGGGCTCCTGACCTTGAATCGCGAGTGCAACGATGAGAAGAAATGAGGCCATAACCGAGAAGAGTATTCGCATTCGCATAGCGCATATTATACTCAACCGGATTCCCAAAACTGATATGTCGATTTGGGCTGCCAGTCGATGTCCAGTGTGGCTGAAAGGCGCCCTAGGGCGTCATCTCGGGTGTTGTGTTGCCGCGATGGCACGTGTAGCAAGTTACGTGTTGCTTGCCGTCCTGAAAACGCATGTTGATTTCCCGAACCATGGCGATCATGTTGCGCGCCATGAGCTTTTGCTTCTTTTCGTCGGACGACCGGTCTTCGACATGGCAGTAGGTGCAACCTCCCTTGTCCGCCAGACCCAGCGCCGGAACGAAGGACTGCATGGTGGGCAGCAGAGTAGCTTGCGTGAGTATCTGAAGGTTCTTGGGCCCGCCGCCTCCGCCCCCACCCTTACCACCTTTCGCGGGAGGTCCGCCCTTACCTTTGGCGTCGTCTTGTGCCTGAATCGCGAGTACAACGAGTAGGAGGAATGCGGCGAGAATCGAGACTAGTTTTCGCATGGGACGTATTATACGCAATAGACCGGCTCAATGCCTCGACAACGCCCCAAACCACCCCGCTCCGTGCTACCTTCCATCTAATAAGGAGAATCATGACCCGACGCACAGCCTTCACCACCCTGGCCGCCGCCACCGCCGCGACTCTGCCCACGGCCGTCCGAGCCGCCGACAGCGACGCCCTGATCGACCTCTTGAAAGCCAGCGCCGCCGAAAAGAAAGGCGTAAACGTCTACATAGACGGCCAGCCAATCGGAATGCTGGTGACCGCAGTCGACACCCAATATGTCCAAGGCCGCAGCCAGCAATACTCCAGAATCGTAGTCCGCCTGAGCTCCATCCAGGCCGTAACAATGTCCTAGGGTGATATAATTCGCCCCATGCGAAAACTTTGGAACCTCTTTTCGACGCTCGCCGCGGTGGCGATCCTTGCGGCGATCATGGTTCCTCAAACTCCTCTGAACGCCCAAGGAAAAGGTGGAGGTAAAGCGGCTCCTAAGAATCTCAAACTGCTGACGCCGGAGAACTTCATGGCTCAGATGCAGACCTTTCCGGTCGCGCTCGGCGTCGAGAACCAGGGAGGCTGCAACTTCTGCCACGAGGCCGACCGCTCACTCGACACCAAGCCTACGAAGGTCAAGGCCCGCGAGATGATTGAGCTGGTAAACGAGATCAACGCCAAGTTCGGCGACGGCAACGTCCACGTCACCTGCTGGACCTGTCATCTCGGCTCAACCAAGCCGGAGACTGCCAGAATACCCAGATAGATTGGTCCGCAGTAGAATGAACCCCATGCGAACATTCCGGAACCTTTTCTCGACGGTCGCCGCGACAGCGATTTTTGCGCCCGTCATGCTCATGGTTCCCCAGACTCGCTGAACGCCCAGAAGGGCGCAGGCGGCTCGGCAGCCGCTGGAGTCGCGAGCGCCAAGAATCTCAAAGTGCTCACCGCGCAGAACGTCGGAATCACGATGCCGAACATTACTCTCGCGCTCGGAGAGACTTGCACCTACTGCCACGACCTCAACAACCTCCCGGACGATTCCAAACCTTAAAAGCTGAAGGCTCGCATGATGCTCAAGATGGTGCGCGACATCAATGCGAAGTCCAGCGACGGCAAGACCCACGTCACCTGTTGGACGTGTCACCACGCCTCAACCAAGCCTCAACTAGCCAAAGCAACCACCAAATAAAGGCGATCACTTCCGTATAATTACATCCATGCAGAAGCGTTTCGTGAATGGTGCCGCAGGCCTCCTATTCGTTGCACTCGTGATTCTAGCCCAGGCACCCGATGGCGCTCCCGCTTTCAAAGGTCCCGCCGGTCCCGATGCTGTAGCTGCAAACCTGGTAACCACGGTCTGCTCCTCGTGCCACAATCTCGATCGCGTCAGGAACAAGATGGCGGACAAGGACGGGTGGACCGAAACAGTCACTCGGATGCAGGGGAAGGGTGCAGCGCTGACTGACGAACAGGTTCCGGTAGTTGTCGAGTTTCTGACCAGGGCCGCCAGCACTCTCCCAGCCGCTGCCGCTGGTGGTGGTAAGGGCGGCAAGGGCGGCGGCAAGGGCAAGCAGGCGCCATTCTCAGCCGGTGGGGCCGGAGTCGTGAGCGCCTACAATCTCAAAGTGCTCACTGCGCAGAACGTCGAAATCACGATGCAGAACATCACGTTCGCGCTCGGCGTCGGCTGCATATACTGCCACGATCTGAACGACTTGTCGCTCGATACCAAGCCCAAAAAAGCGAAGGCTCTCATGATGCTCGGGATGGTGCGCGACATCAATGCGAAATTCGCTGACGGCAAGACCCACGTCACCTGCTGGACGTGTCATCGCGCCTCAACCGAGCCCCAAATCGCCAAGGCATCCACCAAGTAGACTCACGAGTAATCGGAGCAGTTCAGTCTTCAAGATCTCGCATTTACGCCGCGGACTCGCGTCTGCTATCCTCGCGATCAGCGTTAGGGACGCATCCGGTCCGCGGAAAGGGTAGAAGCCCAGCCTATAATTCATTACCGTTAGCGAATCACCTTTCGCCCGATTTATGCGGACCCCGGGCAACGGAAAGGATTTCGCTCATGCAACTTCCCGATCGTCCCAACCTCCGCCATCTTCGCGACCAGGCTAAAGCTCTCGTCCGTTCCGGCACCGCTGCCACTCTGGCCGCCGCTCAATTCCAAATCGCCCGCCAATACGGTTTCCCGAGCTGGCCCAAGCTCAAGCACTATGTCGATAGCCTCGAAGCGGCCGGTCAAGTAAAACAGGCCATCGCAGCTGGCGACCTCGAACGCGTCAACGCCCTCATAACTGCCAACCCACACCTCCATCGGGGTCCTCGTGGCGACGGCAAAGAAACTCCACTCGCCTGGGTCACAGACTGCCGTGCTGCTACGAGTTCGAATCGCCTCGCCATCGCACAATGGCTGATCGACCACGGCTCCGACGTCCACCAGAACGGCGATGGACCACTCGCGTGTTCCTCACACGCGAAGTGTATCCCCATGATGGAACTCCTCGTCAAAAACGGTGCGGATGTCAACGGACTCTGGATGGGCTGGTTTCCCGTGCTGTTCGTGCCATGCGAGAACCTCGATCCCGTTGCAATCAAGTGGCTGCTCGATCACGGCGCTGACCCTGACCGCGGCAACCCCAAAGATCCTGGCACCGCCCTGGACTATGTCATTCAAACTTATCCGCGTGATTCGGATCGACTCACCACCTGTATTGAGGTCCTTCTGGCAGCCGGAGCCCACACGCGCTACGACCTTCCCGGCGTTCTCCCGATACTCCGCGGACGCACCGAAGAGCTCGCCGCCCTCATTGACGCCGACGCAACACTAGTCCATCGTCGATATCCAGAACTCGATTGCGGCCAATCTGGCGGCCGCATCCTTACTCTCCGTGGCGCGACCCTCCTCCACGTTGCTGCCGAATACGGCTTCCTCGAATCTGCCCGCCTCCTCCTCGATCGCGGCGCCGATGTTAACGCCCGCGCCGAAATGAACCTTAATGGCATCGGCGGCCAATCCCCGATCTTTCACGCACTCACCAACGGCGCGGCACGCGAGTCCCCAGTCGGCCAGTTCCTGATCGAGCGGGGCGCTGACCTGAGCATTCGCGCCCGCGTCCCTGGCCACTACGAACGCCCAACCGAGATCCTCGACGTCTCCGCCGCCGAGTATGGAGCGCTTTTCCCTCTGCGCTAACGTAATCGTCAAGAAAAACTTATCCGGGGCGTAGCGGAGGAAGAGCGCCGCGACCCGAGACAGGGGAAACCAGATAGCGCGCTGGACAACGCAATGGCAGGCAGCCTCGCCCGAAAAGGGAGGATCAGCGTGCCAGCCAGGAGATTGTCCGTGCGCAAGATCAAAGAAGTTCCTTCGATTGAAGTTTGAGTGGGCCTGGGGCTACGGCAGATCGCCCGAAGTTGCTCGATTGGACTGGGCACTGCACGCGCGTGGGGATTCCGGGGAAGCCGAACGCTAAATCCCGGATGAATCCGAACGGCATTCCGGGATGATCCCGAACACCATCGGAGCGTAGCGACGCTGGCATCTCGATTGTGCATCAACACAACGGAGTTTTTTTGGGTTCTATCCGTTCGCCATCGGCTCGGCCGTGATTCGTATTCATGGGTGGGACACACCGAGATGAGCCCACAAGACATCACTGCACTGCTTGCATACGCCTGAAACTGAGTTTGCGGACGCTGGAGTGGTCCAGTATGATTCCGTCAACGGCTCCGTGGGTACCGCGGATGAATGACAGGATTCCCGGGCCAAGGAACGCATCCTTTTCAAAGGGCTGGAGCGGAGAGGGCCCCTGACCGGGGAGCTGAATCATCAGGCCAGAATCGCTCGCTAGGAGCGTAAAGGCAGCCTGCAATTCATCGCTCCAATACTGGCCGGCAAAGGACCGCAATTCAGCAGCCTGCGGAATGTACGAGGTCAATACGTAATCGCCGACCCGATTCCCCGTGACATGCACCTCCCGTGGATGGCCCGCAGAGCCAGGAATGAATTCGACCATCATCTTGCCAGGACCGCGCGCGTGCCGGACGTCCACAGGAATCAGATCGAAATCGGAACCGTCGCGATAGGAGCTCTGGCCAATCCACTTACTTTCGCGGACTGAAATGCGCAGATCGCCGGGATCCTTGTCTGAAATACTGCGATATATGCCAGCTGCGGACGACAGGTCCGCGCTAGATAATGTGGCGCTAGGAGGAGGGGACTGGGCCGGAGGACGCGGCGTCAGAACGTCACCAAGGTAGAGATCCGCTAATTTGTTGGTCAGGTTAATCGGGTTGATCGCGTCCGAGTTACACAACAGCGCGATTGCGAGCTTTTGATCGGGGTAACGAACGAGGTTGGATGAAATTCCGCTGCCGCCGCCGGAGTGTTCGACGGTCCGCTGGCCCCGATAGGCGAGCAGAAACAGACCAAATCCGTATTGGGTGGGCTTGCCGCTGTTGAGCACCGCTGGTTTCTGCATTGCGGCCAGTAGTTCGAGAGTGCCGACGCGCGGGTTGTCAAAATTGTTTTCCCAGAGGAGGAGATCGCGCGCCGTGGTGTATAAACCGGAGTTGCCGACCACGACGGCTTCGGGGTTGGCGTGCACGCCATGGGTGTCAACCGTATAGCCGGCGGCGCGATTTGTGGTCACTAGCGCGGGGTCATCACGAAACTGTGTGTGCATCATGCCGAGCGGATGGAAGATATTCGCCTCGGCGAAGTCGCGCAGAGACTGACCGCTGACCCGCTTCACTATGGTCCCGAGCAGGTTGTACGCGCCGTTGTTGTAGACGAATTCAGTGCCCGCCGTAGTGTTCACGCCGTGCTGGCGCGCGAGCATGCGCTCCATTGCCTCATTGCTTTGCGATTGCCCGGCCAGTCCCAGAAGGACGAATCCTTCGCGCAGCCCGCTGGTGTGTGTTAGCAGATGGCGAATAGTGACTTGATGTTCGCGATCCGACCATTCGGGGACGTATTTACTGACGTCGTCGTCGAGTGAGAGCTTTCCTTGCTGCGCGAGCAGCAGAATACTCATGGCGGTGAATTGTTTCGAGATCGAAGCCGCGCCCATGACCGTTCTGGGCGTGATGGGCACGTTCCATTCGAGGTCCGCCATGCCGTAGCCGTGCTCGTACACGATAGCGCTGTTACGGCTGATGGCGACGCTGCAACCCGGTGAACGCGGGTTGTTGTATTCAGCAAAGAGCTGGTCGACTCGGTCGGATGATGGACCCGAAGACGACCGGTTGCAGCCGCCCAGCGCCGCGATCACAAGAGTCGTTACGACAAGAATATGGCGCCCGTGTGGGCTCTCGGGGTGTCTAGGATCGAACATACCAACCCATTGTCCGATCGGATCGATCTTATTCGTCGACAGGATGATTTTACATCCTTTACGGCGCTGACGAACGAACCGCCACGCGAGAACTGATGGGCAGGAATCAACAGGGTAGAGTTGCCCCACCGGGGCCAGGCCTTTCGGCATCCCGCGAGGTAGAGGCTGGGAAAGTGGTCCCGGGCGAGTCACGGGTAATCCGGAAGTTACGCATTCGGCTTCCCCCGTTTCTTGCGCATCGAGTCGCCCCTCATCTCAATGCGATGGGCGTTGTGCACGAGCCTGCACGGCAGCACCGCCGGGGTCGTAGATCGGGATAGTTGTTCCCGCCCAATCGACAAACAGTTTCTCGCCGGCCTTGTGTTCCTGGCGCAGCACTACATCTTGCCGGCGACGCCAACGCTGGTACAGCTCCCAGAAACGCGAGTAGCGATAGCCATCCGGGTTGGCCTGACGGTACTCCTCCCATAGCAACTGCTGGGTCAGGTGTGGATGGCTCTGTCGCTAACCTCCAGCCGGTTTTCGTCCCAATCCTCCCCAAGCGGCCAAGTGACTCAGGCAGCTTCAGCCCGCTGCAGATAGTCGTGTACGGTTCCGAGACCAATCGAGCAGCTGCGAGCAATCTGCCACAGCCCCAGGCCCACGTCAAACTTCAATCGAAGAACTTCTTTGATCTTGCGCACGGACAATCTCCTGGCTGGCACGCAATCCTCCCTTTTTGGGGGAGGCTGCTGCCATTGTGTTGTCCAGCGCCGATTGCCTGTGGAAATTAATCCGGCGAAGTCGAACGCGGTTTCGGGATCGGCCTAAAACTGTTCGGCTTCATCCCGGAATCGGTGTTCACCTTCATCCCGGATCACTGTTCGGAATCATCCCGGAATCGCGTTCACGTTCCCCCGGAATCCCCACGCGAGTACTTACAGCGAGCCGATCCGTCTATCCTTTAGACGGAGGATTCTCGTATGATCAAATCCATTCTGTACGCGGGATTCTTCGCTGGCGTGATTTGGGCACAAGCGCCCGGCAAGTTGGAGTTCGAAGTCGCCAGTGTGCGCATGATCCAAGAAGGGACTCCCGCGCCCGCGAACCTTCTCGCCGAATTCAACTTTGGGCCGCTCAATCAAATGGAGGATATAGGCGCCGCCGCCCGAAAAGGTGCCAACATAAGCGAGCCGCGCAATCCCAACCGCATCTTGCTGCCCTTTGTTCCACTCGCATTCGTGGTGCAGCTTGCCTTCGGTACGCTGGGTCACGAAAGCGTGCGCCTTCGGGCTCCTGATTGGATTGATGACCTGAGCCGGGTCTACACCATCGAGGCTGTTACCCCGGTCGGCACCACCGGTTTGCAAGCGCAAGACATGTTGCGCAACCTGCTCATCGACCGCTTCGGGATGAAGTTCCACACCGAAACCGTGCTGGCCGAGGTTTACAAAATCACGCGCGACGAGAGACAGCCGCTGAAACTGAAGGAGTCTGTGGGGCCGGCAACACTGGCGCCGCCAGGCTTCAAGCCGACACGGGATTCGGATGGCATGCCGACGTTCCCGCCCGGTGTAACTAGGCTGGCGATCTTCTCCGCCCACGCCCGCCTGCAGGCCGTAAATCTACCCATGTCCGAAATTGCCAAGTTCCTTGGCTCCGCCCTCGGAGCCGACGTGATCGACGAAACAGATCTGATGGGCAAATACAGTTTCCAGCTCGACTTTGATCCCGCCCACAACTTGCCGCCTGCCCTTAATGTGGAACCCGCCCCACCGCTCGACAAAGCCCTTCGTCCCTTGGGGCTCGCCCTGACGAAGCGGAAGGGGGAAGTAGGGATAACCGTTATCGACGCAATTAACAAGACTCCGAGTGAAAATTGATATGAGGCGATGTGTCAAGAAGTGAGTTTTCGAACTGCCAGAGCCGGAGTCGGAGAATACCGCGTCCCCAATGACGATAACGTTGCGCGCGAAAGACCCTTGACGATACCCGCCCCTTCCCCGCACCCCTTTCTCCGCTTGCGCATCCATCCTTCGCTGCGCGCCGGATAGTTTTCCTTGACCAAGCCGAACACTTTGCGCACAATCGGGAAGCCGGCGTCGCTCCGCTCCGATGGTGTTCGGGATCATCTCGGAATGCCGTTCGGCTTCCCTTCGGAAAGAGCGTTCAGCTTCACCGGAATCCCCAGGAAAGAGTGCCAGCAGCGCCTCAATGTCTGGCGGCCAGCGGTCGAACCAGCTTAATGAGCACCTCCAGAAACTCTCCGGAGTTCATAAATACCGCAAAATGCCCGCCGCCCTTAAGGGCAACGAACTCCTTCCTGGGTGCCCTGATTGACGTGAGGTACCGCCGAGCGAGTTCGGTCGGCGTCGTAAAGTCTTCCATGCCCTGAAGAAAAAAGATAGGTACGGCGAAGTTAAGCCCTAGATCCTTCTGTTCGAGCGAGGTAGTCTGCGGGACCAGGCGTTCTCCACTCAGCTCCTGGCCATCGGCATCATCATTCATGTCCTGCACGGAGTTTCCTGGCGCCACCAGCGTCAGTCCAATTGTCCCCAATAGGAATTGGTCCGCCCCCTCGAAGCGGTTGGCCCATTTCCGCTGCACGCGGTATCCCTCGCCGGATTTGTACGGCGGCGGCCCGACGCGATGCAGATCATCCAAAGCCTCCTGGTTAGCTGTGGCCTTCGCCTTCCTCAACAGCGCTTCATATGCGACTGAGTAGTTTCTCCGTTCATCGGCGACCTGACCCGTGCCCACGTATGCATAGAAAAGATCCGGTCTTGCCAGAACCATCCTAAGACCCAGAATCGATCCGAACGAGTGAGCCACCACGATAATCTTGTTCTTCTGAAGATGAGTGCGCAGAAATTCCGCGACTTCGATGCCATCCTGCACCATGCGATCCACTGTCATACTCGGCCCAACAGAAGGGCCCGTTTTTCTTAGGGTTCGACCGGCGCCTCGTTGGTCCCACTGCACGACCGTGAAGCGCTCTTCCCAGGGAGCGAACAGCGCGAATGTCCACGGGTTGGTTACATCGCCGGGCCCCCCGTGCAGAAACAACAGCACGGGGTTTGCACGGTCCTGCCCGCGAATCGTGATCCACTGTTCAATACCTCCGATCGAAACGTAAGTTGCCTCGTCGACGCCGTCCTTGGAGCGGATGGCAAACTGTTCTGCGTTGCGAGCTCGAACTAGCGCAAGGAGCCGGTCGAGCTTCCGATATTCAGAATCGGCCGCTGTGAGCTCTTTCGTCGCGCCTTCGGGCTGAGCCTGAGGTGGCGCGAGTTGCTGCGCTCCGGCGCAAAAATAGGCGCTGAAACAGGAAACGATCGCAAGACGCACCGAAATCGCCAGACGAGTTCGCATACTCTATATACGAACAGCATGAGAATAGCGAACGCAATTGTTTGTCCGCGGTAGATCTCGTACGGATGAAGGGTTTGAACGTGAGGTCTTAAAACGTCAAAGACTTCCCAGGGCCTTTAAACCCTGGGAAGTCCGAGGAGAAATAGCCGGCAAAAAAGCGCACAGGCGCAAGTCCGTTGTGCGCGTACAAAGAGATTTAGTTGGATCTTCCAACCGGATACTTGTAGTGCTTCTGCGCCCACTCTGTGGTCCAAACGATCGGCTCGACATAAGTGTTCTTGTCGCCGCCGAGCATCATGCCCTCTTTGACCTTGGCCATCGCAGACAAGTAAATGCGGCGATCGCCTTCCATCTTGGCCCGCATTTCTGTGGACGTCGGATACAGCTCGCGAACACGCTTCACCGTCGCAGGGTCATTCACCCATGCTCCGGCGCCGTGGTTCCCTTTCGGGATCCGCTGACCGCCTTCATCCAGCCAGTCCCTGAGGTCGTTGTTGCTGCGATTCATCCCATCGATGTGGCAGCCCGCGCAGCTCGCCACGCCCAGGCGCTGATCGGTGACAGCACCCACTCGACCCGTGCCCGTCAGGTTGTCATTCGTATGGTCGCCTACGTACTTTTGAATTCGCGGATCGCGAACGATCTGGGTGAACGCATCAACCCGCCGCTGGGCCCAAGCGCCGAATATCGCATACGCCTGAAGCCCGTTGGGCAGACTCCAGATCACTTCCTCCGCCGACGCCTGGCCGCCTGCTTGTCCCGTATACTTGCCCTCGGCGTAGCCGCCAAGCGGTAACATCGCCACGTAGGTAAGGTCGTCGGGCGTCGTACCGCCTTGCTCCTTAATGAACTTCGGGATCGGTTGCTGCCACATCGGCATCGTGACCTTTCCCGATGCGTACTGTTTGTCGATATCGCCACCCTCGCCCGACGTGAAGATGTCGAACGTCTTCCAGTAATAGCCGTGGGGCGTCGAAGCGCGATAGAAGAAGCGGGAATCGATCGTGATAGCCTCGTACGTAACCATATAATCGTACGAATCCATTCCCTTCGATTTATCCACGCCTAGCTCCTGTTCGAACATCCAGAAGTACCCCGGAACCGCCAGGATGGCGTTGTAAACATCCGGCCGGGTAAGCGTATAGGTCAGTTGGGCCGCTTCTACATATTTGAGGTCCGCCGGGTCGACATACTCCTGGTTATTCCCGGCGATCTTCCTGGCTCCGACGAATCCGTCGATATTCGGCGGGGAAGATAGTGCGGAAATCGCAGCTTCCACGTTCCCCCTGAGGACCCGTTCCCAAGCCAGCCGCGCAAACTTCTCGTCCCGCGTAACTTCCGGCTTCAGCTTGTTCTGTTGAACAAGGAAGTTCTCGAAGACCGATAGCGGCTTCTTGCCGTTCCGATCCACTTTTCCCCCGGCAAAGCCGATGTCATCGTCCGATAGAGTGTTGAACAGTTCGAAGTCCGGAGCTGAGGTGTCAATCAGCGTGTATCCCCAGTAATCACGAATGTCGAACCGATACAGCACGCCCTTTCCGTTCACATCCACCGGATTCACGATTCGCGGAGCCCAGCGAGCCGAGCCATTCAACGCCTTCGACAGACCCGCACGAGCGTGATTCAGATTCTGAGCGCTCACACCCGCGTTGTGGAGCACATGGAACGAAGTGTACTTAATGAACTCTTTATCCGCAGCCGGGGTCTTAGCTTTGTCGGCTTCGATCCACGCCATCACCTGCTCGTCGGTAATCTTGGTCTGCTGAGGAACGCCGCGCGGAACATCGGGAATCATGTCGGCGATCGCATCGCGCCAGGCGGTCACCGCCGCCAGCATCTTCGCAGCCGCTTTGCCGCAGTTCTCGGCGAAACAATTGTGCCGGTCGACTTCCATGCGAACCACCAGCTTCGATTCGTTGGGTTCGCGGAAGTTCACGCGAGTCAGCGCATACTCATGAGCGAGCTTCGGATTGACGTCCGCGTGCACCGGAGCCTGTGCGCCGCTTCCGAGCTTGTTCTCCGTGCTATGGCATCCCGAGCAGTTCGCGCGAAGCACCGGATAAAGGGTCTCTTGGAACGCCTTCAAGGACCGATCTTTGTCAAAACCAGGAGACGCAACAAAAGCTTCGACGTTGCTTCCACCACGCCCGTTAGAAATCTCCGTATACCCCGGCGTCGGGGGCGCGGATGTTAGGGAAAATGCCGACAGCAATAAAAACCCACCTACTACCGTCACCGAATAGAAGGTTTTCTTCTTCGTCATCACCGATGCTCCTTCGCGGCAAGTGATTGCACTAACTTACACTTCGACCAACCGCAAGCATCATACTTTGCGTGTTCGCCGGTGTCAAGGAGCGTTGACATTTCAGAAACCGAGGTTTGTACCACCAGACTCATGGAGCCCTGCAGCCTGGCAATCCGCCCCATTCAAACCCCTCCCGCCCGATCACCTCCCAACCACCTGCAACAACCCGAGATCCGTCAACAATTTCCCTCCCAACACACCCAACGCCTGCGCCGAGCACACCCTACACTCCAACCGAGAACCAAATGCCACGTCACGCCGATTCCGGCCAAATCAACCTCCCCGAAGTCTTCCGCCGAGTCCAACGAGAAATGCAATCCCACCTCTCCGTCGGCACTCTCTTCGAGCACGCCTCCTCCGCCGGCCACGCCACCGAGCGCGACTGGATCCATCTCTTCACCCGCTATCTCCCCAAGCGTTATACCGCCGCCCCAGCTTTCGTAATCGACCACAAAGGCCGCCGCTCCCGCCAAATCGACATCGCGATCTTCGACAACCTCTATACCCCGCCCCTCTTCCCCCACGACTCCGGCATCCACATCCCCGCCGAATCCGTCTACGCCGTCTTCGAAGTCAAACCCACAATCTCCAAACAATGGCTCCGCGATGCCGGAGAAAAAGCCGCCTCCGTCCGAGCCCTAAAAAGAACCTCCGTCCCAGTAATCGCCAACGGCATAACCCGCCGCCCCACCAGCCCGAAGCCCATCCTGGCTGGCCTGCTCGCGACCTCCTCTGTCTGGACCCCGGAATCGTTCGCAGAAAATCTCCGCAAATCCCTCCGCGGCCAAACCGGCGATCATCGCATCGATCTAGGCTGCGCCCTAAACCACGGCGCCTTCGAAAAGAACCGAACAATCAAAGTAAGCGCAGCAACCGAGTCCCTAATCTTCCTAATAATCCGTTTAATAGACCGCCTCCGCGAACAAGGCACCGCCCCCGCCCCCGACCTAATGAAATATCTGCGTTCATCTGCGTTAATCTGCGGCCCAATATCGGAATGACCGAACCCGACCAATACCTAAAAGCCACCCTACTCCGCCACACCCCCGATCCCACCGATCCCCCCAACATCCACTCATTACTAAAACGCTGGCCCCTATACCCATATCTCCAGACCATCACCCCCTCCGGCTCCCACCCCAAAAACACCGCCCTCCGCAACAGCGACACCGACCTCCTGATCTCCCTAAGCCCCCAAACCCCCGGCACCCTACAACAAATCCAACAATCCCTCCTGGCCCACGTAGCCCGATACCAGCCCAAGCTCCGCAACGTAGCCATCCAAATCACCCACAACAACGCGACCTTAGACCTAACCCCCGCCCGCCGCCAGGAAAACAGCACAAGCCACACCCTCTGGCAACACCGCCACAACACAATCCTCCAAACCGACATCCAAAAACAAATCGACCACGTCCGCAACAGCAATCGAACCGAAGAAATCCGCCTCTTAAAACTCTGGCGCCACCGCCACCAGTTAAAATTCCCGTCATTCTACTTGGAACTAACCGTAATCCAAGCCCTAATGTCGAACGAAGCTCCCAACCGCCCCCTGTCCGACGCCTTCCTAACCCTCCTAAAATTCCTCTCAACAGACTTCCCCACAACCACCCTCCGCGACCCCGCCAACCCCAACAACAAAGTCTCCGACACCCTGACCGCCGAAGAAAAACAAAAAATCCACCACTCCGCGACCCTAACGCTAACCTACAAAACCTGGCCCGAAATCCTCTGAAAAAGAACCCGTCGAAACCCCAGTCAGCGCCTGAGCACAGTTCCGGGCTGTCCCATGAACCGCGACCGTAAGGGAGCGGACAAACCGACCAGTTCTACAAACCCAATCCCCGCGGGGGGCAGGCTCCCAACCTGCGGCGGCCTCTCAGGCTGCCTCTTCCCAAAAACCCCAACCCCAATAAAACCCGCCCAAATTCAATACCTGCTATCATAAAAGCCAGATGTCAAAAACCGCTGTCGTCAACAGCTACCAATTCAAACGAGTCCCGAAGCCAGTAGGAATGATTCAAGTCCTGAACGAAGGCTCGTACATCATGGCCGAATACAGCGAGCTAACCGGCGAGACGAAATGGCAGCGCCTGGTCCTGGCGACGCAGCGAGAACACATCGAATCCTGGCTCCGCGAAAAATTCCCCAAGAAACCAGCCGCAGCCAAAAAGCACGCCGCATCCCAGTAAGGAAAGCGGAGCACTTCGTGGGGCAGGCCCCCGGCCTGCGGCAGGCTCCCAGCCCGCCTTTCGGCTGCCGCTATGCACCTCCGCAGGGCAGGACGCCATCCTGCGCGCCGGTCGCCCGATCGGCACCGCCCACTCGCGTAACCGCGACCCTTTCAACCCAAGCCCCGCAACAGCCATCCAATCACCCACACCTAACCCCTGCCCGTGGCAACACCGCCCGATCACGTCCGCACGAGCTCTCTAACCGAAGAATCCACCTCTTAAAACTCCGGCACCACCCCCACCAACTAAAATTCCCGTCATTCTACCTGGAACTAACCGTAATCCAAGCTTTAAAGCAAAGTAGGGCAGGCTTCAGCCTGCGCGGGGCTTCAGCCCCGCAACAAAATCAATCCCCTGTCCGATTCCTTCCTAGCCCTCCTAAAATTCCTCTCGACCGACTTCCCCACGACCACCCTCCGCGACCCCGCCAACCCCAACAACAAAGTCTCCGACACCCTGACCGCAGAAGAAAAACAAAAACTCCACCACTCCGCGAGCCTAACGCTAACCTACAAAACCTGGCCCGAAATCCTCTGAAAAAGAACCCCGTCGAGACCCCAGTCAGCGCTGAGCACAGTTCTGGACAGCCCCCTGAACCGCGACCTAAGGAAGCTGGACGACCCGATAAAGTTGTCCAACCTCCAATCAGCACTTACGCACAGTTCTAAACATTCTTGTGCAGGAACGCCTGGTTGCCCAAAAACCAAAGCGGGGCAGGATGCCATTCTGCGCGCCGATCCCCGATCGGCGCACACGGTCCGCCAGACGCCGATGCCTCTAAGATACGATCACTGATAAACCGCGCTCCATCAGGGAGCGTGGTGAGTGTTTGAGAGAATAGGCCCACACGAAGGCCACGTATTAAAGTATAATCCAGTAATCGATAGATTACGCTTTGATTTCATACTGAAACCAACTATGGTTGGTCTCATGCATTTACGGCTGTATGCTTCGAACTTCAGCAAGGTAGGCTCAATCAAACATGTCGCTTCCTTCCTCGGCAGAGCGAGAGGCTCTTAAGGTCCAAGATCTTCCGAATTTTCTCAGCTTTTCGGTATCGGGAGTGCGACAACAAGTGACAGAAATGTTGTCACTAATCGGTCGGGATGGGTTCTTCTCAACTTATACTGTTCACAATATCACTCACATTGACAGGATGCTCGCGATGTTGGACTGGCTGGTTCCAGACTCAACACGACGGCTGCTGACTCCCGTTGACTGGCTTCTCACAGTACTGGGTATCTATTTTCACGATCTAGGTCTCATCGTTCCGATAGAGGAATTTAATGAACGGAAGAGCAACGAGGCCTTCGTAGCTTGGGTTGCCAGTCAAGGCACAACTGCCGAAGGGAGGGATTATCTCGCTCGTACACGACGTATGACCACTGAGGAGCAGGACCGGTTCTTGTTTCAAGAATACGTAAGGAAGGGCCATGCTTCCCGCATCCGGGAGTGGATCACAGGACAGCATTCCACGAATTGGAGCCCTGCTGTTAGGTCAATCGCGTCTGAAGTTGACGAGTTACTGCGTGCGCTACCAAGCCGCTTTCGTAACTATCTAGGTACGGTATGTGAGAGTCATCATGAGGACGACCTGTACAATCTCACCCGCTATCCACTCGCTGTACCCTTGGGAAGCGAGCCCGGGGAGATAGTAAACGTCCAATACGCCGCAGTACTTCTTCGTAGCGCAGATTTGCTCCACGTCACAAAAGACCGTACGCCGTCTGCGATGTTTAAAACGATTCGGTTTTCTGATCCCAAGTCCGTTGGAGAATGGCAGCGACAGCGACATACATTCGCAGTTCGTCCTAGGGGACGGGGATTAAATGAAAGCGATCCGGAGTCTGCCGTTGTAGTTGTCGCCGCCGATTTCACCGAAGAGGGTCCATATTTTGCACTGCAAGAGTATATTACCTACGCAAACCAACAACTTCGGCAATCTTACCAGTGGATATTAGATAGCCAACAACAGCATGATGGACGAGGCTTCTCATTTCCCTGGCGCCGCGTCGAAGCTAATGTTCAACTGGGCGGCGCAGAGCCTGTTCCGTTAAAATTTGACCTCGATCGAGCCCGCCTTCTCGACTTGCTCGTCGGCCACACAATCTATAATGACCCAACTGTCGCGGTACGCGAGCTTCTGCAGAACAGTATCGATGCGGTCCGCTATCAATATCATTTGGACAAGCGTCGCAGCGCAGCAGATGGTTCGAGCTTTTGTCCCACGATAGGCAAGGTCATCGTCACTTGGTCGCCGAACGATCGGATACTTACCGTCGAGGACAACGGAATTGGGATGAGCCGCGGTGTGATCGACTCACACTTAATGCGTGTCGGTGTATCATTTTATAACAGCACCAAAGTATTGATCGAACATCGTGATTTTAGCCCAATTTCCCGATTCGGAATCGGCATACTCACTTGCTTCATGATTTCGGATGATATCGAGATCGTCACCTGCCGAGACTCGAAAGGTCATCGTTTACGAATGACGCAGGTTGAGGCTGATTTCGCGTTGCAAGAACTCGGCCCGCAGGATCCGAAATTAAAGGGGCTGCACCCCCACGGTACACGCGTGACTCTGCAGTTGCGCGAGAGCGTTGATGTGCTGACCCGGTCAATCGAAGACATCGTTAAGTATTGGATCGTACTTCCTGAATGTCCTGTCGAGTTCGTTGAGTCTGGCAAAGTACCTGTCCCGATTGGCTTTAAGTCACCAGAAGATGCACTAAGTTCTCTCGCTTCAACGCTACATGCCACTCAGTCCGCCGACCAATTGACAACAGTGGCAAAGACATTCACCGAAGACGAAGACTTCGAGGGTCAGTCGATACCCGTAAGATATGAGTTGGCGTTCTCAGTCCTTCGGACACGCTTTCCCGAACGCGTATTCGTCAGTGCCGAGGACAACGGGCCGTTACCGCTCGTTTGCATTGAGGGTATTCGCGTAGCTAACTCTCTGCCGGGCTTCCAAGGGGAGTCGTTTGCCGCGATACTGTCTGTTCGCGGATCACGCGCGTTCCGAACGACTGTTTCACGCGCTGGGCTAGAACAGGATGAAAAATACGCACACGTTAGTGAAATCGTGGCGCAGTTGTTATTCAATCACGCAACTGATGAAATCGATCGGATCGTAGGGGTTCCAGGCAGACCACTGTCTCAAGCAGCATCAGCGTTCCGCTGGTTATATCAACAACTCAGCAAGCGGGCAGACCGCACGGCTCAAGCACACCTTTCTAGACTTCGCTCGACGACGCCAAGCATCGTGTCCGAGAATGCCTCACGTCACTTAAACGATTCAGACAATCCCCGCGAACTTTTAAGCCCCGAAACCCTAATGAAGTTTCCGGAGATCTGGACGATCGAATCGCGGCTAGTTGACTCCCTAGGAACTATCTCACGTGATATTGGACGCGAGTTGAGTCTTTCTGAGTTTGTTTCCACCCTGGCCCCTGATTTGGAGCATTATCGCTATTCTGCCATCCTTCCGGATCCCGAGGCGGAATTGGACCTGCTCACGTCGCACACCCCAGTAAACGGCAAGTTCAGCCATCAACACCAGTATGCGGCACTCAAGTGGGTTCCAGCGCCAAAGGCCAAGAGATGTCTGAACCTCTGGCACCTCGCTCCGCCAGAGTTTTTTAATGCTGCGTGGAAACACTTGAAGAGCCCGATTCAGACTGAGCTTAGCAAAGCACGATATTTTATCCCAATCTTTTCCGCACCTATAGATGGGGACTCCAAAGCAGTGCAAGTCGTCGGCGCCCGAACCTCCGCGGTGATATTGCCAGAAAGCTACATCGATAAATTCTGGACCTTGCTCAAAGAATACTTGGCTGAGATTGTTGCCAAGGCGGAGTCTCCGGCAGAGTTCGCGGACGCCATGTTAATTTCGCAGGCATTATTTCATTGGTCAACACAGACGCAAGGTCGCTACTGACCTGCCTCGATTATTTCAGCCAATCATAACTGAGGATTTCAAGGTTTCGGCAAACTCATTGGGCGTTCGATAGCCCAGGCTGCTGTGGGGTCGTTCGCCATTGTATTCGTCTCGCCAAGCCGCAATCTTCGCCCGAGCATCCATCAGATTTCGGAACCAGTTTGCATTTAAGCACTCATCCCGCAGGCGGCCGTTGAAACTCTCGATGTGGCCGTTCTGCATGGGCCGTCCTGGCTGGATATGGATCAGTTGAATCTTTCGTTCTTCGCACCAACTCAGGAAGTGGCGACTGGTCAGCTCCGGCCCGTTGTCGCATCGGATCGCTTCCGGTTTTCCTCGACGTTCGATAATGCCTTCCAAGGACCGGGTCACTCGACGGCTGGATAGACTTGTGTCGACTTCTAAGGAAAGGTTTTCTCGGGTAAAAGCATCTACCACCGCTAAAACCCGAATCCCGCGACCAGTTGCCAATGTGTCGCAAGCGAAGTCCAGAGCCCATTCCTGATTGCTGCGCACCACGTGAGAAGCCACCAGCACGCGTGTCAGGCGCTTTCGCTTGAGCCGCCGGACCGCCAACCCTTCGGCTCGATACAGCCGGTAAATACGCATCACGCTGGCCGGGTGATCGCGCCGCGCCAAAAGCACGTGCAATCGCCGATACCCATACCGTGGCTTCTGCCGGGCTAGTGTGACCAGAGCTTCGCGCAGTTCCGCATTCCGATCCGGCCTTGGATCATACCGATAGCTGCCGCGGTCCATGCCCAACAGCTTGCAGGCTCGGCGCTCGCTTACCTTAAATCGCTCGCTGGCGAACGCCACATCCTTCCTCACGCCGGCAAGCTCCACCCGTTTTTTGAGATCACTGCTTTCAAGACTTCTTTGTCCAGGCTCAGATCGGCAACCAGGTGCTTCAGGCGCCGGTTCTCATCTTCCAGCCCTTTCAGCTTCTGTGCATCGCTGACATCCATGCCGCCGTACTTCGACTTCCAGGTGTAGATCGTCGCCGCGCTTATGCCGTTTTCTCTAGCCAGTTCCGGCACCTTCCGCCCCGCTTCGTGCTGCTTCAGAATGCCGATGATCTGCTCTTCCGTGAACCGCCCCTTCTTCATCTCTGAATCTCCTTTCGTCGCTTTTTCCCTACTGCGCCGAACCTGAGATCCTCAAGTCTAACTGGTCTAAATTACCGAGGGCAGGTCACTACAACACTGGCCCACAAGCCTTCTGGCGAGACGCGTGGGCCGAAGTTGATGGGCGTACCCGAAGCCGCTTGGCATTGCCGCGCGAGCCATCTGAGATCGCCAGTGAGGATTCAATATTTACAGCGCGCCGCTACTGGCGTAAGTGGTCGGATCTCTAGGAGCCGGTCGCGGGAATCCCTTTGCGTTTGACATTTAAAGCAAGGGAAAGGCCCCGGTTTTCGACCAGGGCCTTCATCAAATTTAATTGGGCGACGTCCTACTCTCCCACACACTCGCGCGTGCAGTACCATCGGGGCTGAAGGGCTTAACTTCCGTGTTCGGGATGGGAACGGGTGGGACCCCCTCGCTACAATCACCCAAAGTCGTGTGTCAAAGCCTCGCCGGCATCAGCCTGGCGAACGCTTTGATACTGAATATTGACGGGACATGCCACAATGTTGCTTTGTAAAGCGCTTGGCCTTTTTACAGCCCGCACAACGCTACCGCTGTGCGTACTCTGAATCTACAGTAAAATTTTATGGTCAAGCCGAACGGGCTATTAGTAACGGTCAGCTCAACGCATTACTGCGCTTACACATCCGTCCTATCGACGTGGTCGTCTTCCACGGCCCTTCATACCTTACGGTTGGGAGATCTCATCTCGAGGAAGGTTTCGCGCTTATATGCCTTCAGCGCTTATCCCGACCAGACTTCGCTACCCAGCTATGCCACTGGCGTGACAACTGGATCACAAGAGGTCTGTTCATCCCGGTCCTCTCGTACTAAGGACAACCCCTCTCAAATCTCCTGCGCCCACCACAGATAGGGACCGAACTGTCTCGCGACGTTCTGAACCCAGTTCACGTACCGCTTTAATAGGCGAACAGCCTAACCCTTGGGAGCTTCTACACCCCCAGGATGCGATGAACCGACATCGAGGTGCCAAACCGGAGCGTCGATGTGAACTCTTGACTCCGATCAGCCTGTTATCCCCGGCGTACCTTTTATCCGTTGAGCGATGGCCCTTCCATTCAGAACCACCGGATCACTATGTCCTACTTTCGTACCTGCTTGACTTGTTGGTCTCGCAGTCAACCTGGTTTATGCCATTGTACTCGCAGGAGGATTTCCAAACCTCCTGAACCAAGCTTCGAACGCCTCCGTTACCGTTTAGGAGGCGACCGCCCCAGTCAAACTACCCGTCTACCAATGTCCCTCTCCCGGATTACGGGAGTAGGTTAGAATCACAGAATGCTCAGGGTGGTATCTCACCGTTGGCTCCCCCGAAACCAAAATCCCGGGTTCAAAGCCTCCCACCTATCCTGCGCAGAGCACCCCATAATTCATTGATAGAGTATAGTAAAGGTGCACGGGGTCTTTCCGTCTTGTGGCGGGCATCCGGCGTCTTCACCGGAACCACAAATTCGCCGGGCGGCTGGTTAAGACAGTCGTCAGATCGTTACGCGATTCGTGCAGGTCGGAACTTACCCGACAAGGAATTTCGCTACCTTAGGACCGTTATAGTTACGGCCGCCGTTCACCGGGGCTTCAGTTCAAAGCTTCGCCTTGCGGCTGACCTCTCCCTTTAACCTTCCGGCACCGGGCACGCGTCAGCCCCTATACGTCGTTTTCGACTTAGCAGAGACCTGTGTTTTTGTTAAACAGTCGCCTGACGCTATTCACTGCGACCTCTTGCGAGGTACTCCTTTTCCCGAAGTTACGGAGCTAATTTGCCTAGTTCCTGAACCAACCATCACCCGAGCGCCTGAGAATATTCTTCTCGTCCACCTGTGTCGGTTTGTGGTACGGATACGAAAGTTCTCCTTAGCGGATTTTCCTGGCGGACGGCCGGGCGGATTTCCCCTTCCCAACCTTGCTTCACTCCGGTTTGAAACCATTGCGCCCCGGAATTTACGCACCGCGTCCCCGCATCGGTCTTGATCGAACTCCCGTAGTCACGGAATGTTAACCGTGTGTCCATCAGCTACGCCTTTCGGCCTCACCTTAGGCTCCGACTAACCCTGAGCGGATTAACCTTTCTCAGGAAACCTTAGACTTACGGCGACCAGGGTTCTCACCTGGTTTTTCGCTACTTATGCTGGCAGAGTCTCTTCCTAATCGTCCAGTGCTTCTTTCGATACACCTTCAGTCCAATTAAGAACGCTCTCCTACCACGCGTTGAACCGAAGCTCAACGCATCCATAACTTCGGTATCATGCTTTAGCCCCGTTGGATTGTCGGCACCGAGTCCCTCGACCAGTGAGCTGTTACGCTTTCTTTAAAGGATGGCTGCTTCTAAGCCAACCTCCTGGCTGTCTGAGGAACTCGACTTCCTTTCCCACTTAGCATGAATTTAGGGACCTTAGTTGATGGTCTGGGCTCTTCCCCTTTTGACGACGAAGCTTAGCCCCCGCCGTCTGACTCCTCGGTTACTCGTGTACGGCATTCGAAGTTTGGTTGAATTCGGTAACCTGGGAAGGCCCCTAGTTCAATCAGTTCTCTACCACCGCGACGGACCACCGAAGGCTAGCCCTAAAGCTATTTCGGAGAGAACGAGCTATCACGGAATTTGATTAGCCTTTCACCCCTAGACTCAGTTCATCCAAGCTGTTTTCAACCAACACTAGTTCGGACCTCCAGTCGCTGTTACACGACCTTCATCCTGACCAAGTCTAGATCATCCCGCTTCGCGTCTTATCCCAGCCACTGAATCGCCCTATTCAGACTCGCTTTCGCTGCGGCTCGCTTTCGCTTAACCTTGCGACTGAGATAAACTAGCCAGCTCATTATTCAATAGGCACGAGGTCAGGCATTGCCTTGCGGCCATAGCCCTCCCACTGCTTGTAAGCATGCGGTTTCAGGTACTATTTCACTCCCCTCGCAGGGGTTCTTTTCACCTTTCCCTCACGGTACTCGTTCACTATCGGTCGCAAGTGAGTATTTAGCCTTACCGGATGGTCCCGGTAGATTCCCGCAGGGTTCCACGTGTCCCGCGGTACTTAGGAGCCACTTGAAAGAGGATTGCATTTTCAGATACGGGGCTGTCACCCTCTATGGCCGGCCTTTCCAGACCGTTCTCTTAACGCTCACCTATCCCTCGTTAAATCAGATAATCGAACCTGGCTTGCACCAGAATCAACTATCTGATTATTGTGGTCCTGCAACCCCAGACTCTCCTTGCGAATCGTCTGGTTTAGGCTGTTCCGCTTTCGCTCGCCACTACTAGCGGAATCACGGTTGTTTTCTCTTCCTAGGGGTACTGAGATGGTTCACTTCCCCCCGTTCGCTTCGTACGACTATGAATTCATCGCACGATAATGGGTGTACACACCCATTGGATTTCTCCATTCGGAAATCCCCGGATCACAGATTGCTTGCATCTCCCCGAGGCTTATCGCAGCTGGCCACGTCCTTCATCGCCTACTTGCGCCAAGGCATCCACACGCATGCCCTTAGTAGCTTGACCATAAAATTTACTCTAGACACAGAGTATGACCACGGCCTTTAGGAGCCGTGATCGGCGACCACCACATAATGGTTTTCGTAGTGATCGGCGCTACCGCCGCTGCATAATTGGCTTCGCAGCGGCATGTTTTTGCAACTTTGTAGTTGCCCGTCAATATTCAGTTTTCAAAGATCACGACAGTCGTCAGACTGTCTAAACTCGTGGTGGGCCTGGGTAGAATCGAACTACCGACCTCACCCTTATCAGGGGTGCGCTCTAGCCAACTGAGCTACAGGCCCGTCGGATTGCTGGTGGAGCTGGTCGGGATCGAACCGGCGACCTCCTGAATGCAAATCAGGCGCTCTCCCAGCTGAGCTACAGCCCCGTCGAAAGAAATTAATCGAGGCCGATTGGACGCGGGGATCGAGACCTGCTCGAATCCCGCAAGTAAACTCGCTCGTTACCTAAGAAAAGAGATTCCGAAGCTGGAGTGGAACGTGATTGCGCCAGGCGCAATCTCCACCCACGTTCTCTTAGAAAGGAGGTGATCCAGCCGCAGGTTCTCCTACGGCTACCTTGTTACGACTTCACCCCAATCATGAATCATACCTTGGGCCTGTTTGATTAGGACTTCTAGTACAATCCACTTTCGTGATGTGACGGGCGGTGTGTACAAGGCCCGGGAACGTATTCACGGCATCATTCTGATACGCCATTACTAGCGATTCCAGCTTCACGCAGGCGAGTTGCAGCCTGCGATCCGAACTGAGAACGGTTTTTTGCGATTAGCTCCCCCTCGCGGGTTTGCAGCGCTTTGTACCGCCCATTGTAGCACGTGTGTAGCCCTGGACATAAAGGCCATGATGACTTGACATCATCCCCACCTTCCTCCAACTTATCGCTGGCGGTCTCCTGAGAGTGCTTCCTTGCGGAGTGGCAACACAGGACAAGGGTTGCGCTCGTTGCGGGACTTAACCCAACATCTCACGACACGAGCTGACGACAGCCATGCAGCACCTCGACTCAAGTCTCTTGCGAGAAGTCTCTGTTTCCAAAGATTGTCTTAAGCCGTTCGAGCCCAGGTAAGGTTCTTCGCGTTGCGTCGAATTGAACCACATGCTCCACCGCTTGTGCGGGCCCCCGTCAATTCCTTTGAGTTTCAGCCTTGCGACCGTACTCCCCAGGCGGCATACTTAACGCGTTAACTCCGGCACGAACCAAATGAATGGCTCACACCAAGTATGCATCGTTTAGGGCGTGGACTACCAGGGTATCTAATCCTGTTTGCTACCCACGCTTTCGTGTCTCAGCGTCAGAAGTGGTCCAGTAAGCTGTCTACACCACAGGTGTTCCTCCTGATATCTACGCATTTCACCGCTACACCAGGAATTCCGCTTACCTCTCCCACCCTCAAGCATTCCAGTTTCCGCCGCACCCTCCCAGTTGAGCCGGGAGATTTCACGACAGACTTAGAACACCGCCTACACACTCTTTACGCCCAGTAATTCCGAACAACGCTTGCTGCCTACGTATTACCGCGGCTGCTGGCACGTAGTTAGCCGCAGCTTCTTCTTCGGGTACCGTCATTATCTTTCCCGTCGAAAGAGCTTTACACCCCGAGGGGCTTCATCGCTCACGCGGCGTCGCTGCATCAGAGTTTCCTCCATTGTGCAAGATTCCCCACTGCTGCCTCCCGTAGGAGTCTGGCCCGTGTTTCAGTGCCAGTGTGGCCGTGAGCCCTCTCAGGCCGGCTATCGATCTTCGCCTTGGTGGGCCGTTACCTCACCAACTAGCTAATCGACCGCGGACTCCTCTCTCGGCGCATTGCTGCTTTCCCTTCGCAGGCTTATGCGGTATTGTCCCCAGTTTCCCGGGGGTATTCCCCACCAAGAGGTAGATGATCCACGTGTTACTCACCCGTACGCCACTGTACTCATGGATTGCTCCACTTTCTCGTGCGACTTGCACTTTCCAGCACATTGGGATCCTAAGCTTAGAATTCCACGTGGACAAGTTGTCGCG
>JADMIO011107722.1_pt1 | contig 67443 bp, 48 predicted proteins | sample 8958161 | NCBI WGS metagenome assembly JADMIO01 (sample SAMN16585339, study PRJNA669376) | soil metagenome | isolation source: Crop rotation soil | place: USA: Cullars Rotation, Alabama | collected 2011 | reverse complement strand
GCCGCGACTTCAAGTCACGTGAATTCCAAGCTTCGGATCCCACTGTGCTGGAAAGCTCCAGCGTCAGTTTGCCGTCTTCGATCAGCTTCATCACTGCGATGGCCGTAATCGGCTTGGAGACGCTGGCGATGCGGAACAGCGAATCCGGTTTGACCGGAATTTTGTTTTCACGGTCGGCCCAGCCGTAGCCGCGTGCATAAACGAGCCGGCGATCTTTCACGACGGCCAGCGCGCCGCCGGGAACTTTGCGCGCTTCCATGAACGCTTCCATCTCACGATCGAAGGGCTCCGCGAAGGAACTTTTCTGCGGCGATTTTTTCGCGGTGACGCAGCCATGGGTTGCCGCCACGAGCGTCAGCGCTCCCGTCCTGATGAAACGCCGGCGGTTCATACAGCGGGATACACCCACGGCGCGCGATAGGGCCGGCTCAGCAGCTTGCTGGCTTCCGCATCGCCCACGATTTGCTCCTTCGCGGCGTCCCACTCGATGCTGCGGCCCGTGCGCCAGGAAATCATGCCGAGCAGCGGCAGCACGGACGCGCGATGCGCGACTTCGATGTTGGCCACGGATTTCTTTCCGCTCTCAATGGAGTCAATGAAGTTAGCCCAGAGAAGTTTCAAGTTGTGGCCATCCGGTTCCTGAAGCTGGGAATCCTCATGCTGCGTCTGCGCTTTGGAATCAGCGGGATAAAACGTCCAGCCATCGCGCCAGCCGATGTGGAGCGTGCCTTTGGTGCCATAGAAGTAAGCGCCAATCTTGTGCTTCTCGGCGCGGTTATCGGCGAAACGGCGATGTTCCCACACGCAGGTGAAACGTTCGAAGTCAAAGACCGCAACTTGATGGTCCGGCGTGTCGCTGGTTTGCTCTTTCTCGTTCAACACGGCTGCGCCCGCGATGGGACGGCCGGCACTGGAGAAGATGCGCTTCGGATATTTCTCATCGCTCCACCAGAGAACCTGGTCGAGCCAATGCACGCCCCAGTCGCCGAGCTGGCCGTTGCCGTAGTCGAGGAAATGACGCCAGCCGCCAGGATGCAGCTTCTGGTTGAAGGGCCGCTTCGGCGCCGGACCGCACCAGAGATCCCAGTCCATGCCTTCGGGAGCTTCGCTGTTCGCCGCGGGCCGTTCCTTGCCGCCGCCGCCGTGCGCAAAAATGCGGACCATGCCCACGTCGCCCACGGCACCGGACTTGAGGAACTTCATCCCGCTCACATGATGCGGCCCAATGCGCCGATGCAAACCCACCTGCACGACGCGCCCACTGTCGCGGGCCGCACGCAGCATGGCGCGACTCTCGTTCACGGTGTGGCCGGTCGGCTTTTCGACAAACACGTGAGCGCCTGCCTTCACGGCGGCAATTGTCTGCAGCGCATGCCAATGGTCGGGCGTGGCGATGAGGACGATCTCCGGCTTTTCCTTTTCGAGCAGCTCGCGGAAGTCGTTATACGTTTTCGGCTTGTCGCCGTTGAGATCGGTGACCAGTTCGGCGGCGACTTCGCGCGTGTTGGAATCCACATCGCACAAGCCGACGATTTTCACGCGCTCACTGGCGATGGCTTCCCGCAAAATGTTTTTGCCCCACCAGCCACAGCCGATGAGCGCGGTCCGGAATTTCCTCGCGGGGTCCGCCGCGCGGATGAAGGGCGCGGCAGTGAGAATCGTGCCGGTGAGAGCCGCGTTGCGGATGAAGTGACGGCGGGTGAGTGAATAATTCATAGAAATGAAAAAATGTCGTTCATCCGGGCATCGCGGCGCGATGACGTGATCGTAGCCGTGGGCTTCAGCCCACGGAAGCATTCGTAAAGATGAGGAGTCGCGGAGCGACGATTGAAACCCAGTCGAGCATGGTCGCACGTCGCTACGCGACGCAATTCTGATCTCGGGCAGGCCGTGGGTTGAAACCCACGGCTACCATCACATCGTCGCTCTGCGACGTTTCGCGGGCGATCCTCGGTCATCTCAGTTCTTCCGCGCATTGACGACAACGATGTCGCCGCGCGAGTTGCGGCAGTGGATAAAACCATTGGCCAGCACGGGAGCCGTCCAGCATTGGCCGCCCAACACCTGGGCGCGCGAGGCCGGCTTGAATCCATCGGGAGTGGCCGGGCCGATCATCAATTCACCAGCGCCGCTGAGCGCGACGATCTTTCCATCCGCGATGATGATGCCGCCGGAGCCGAACCCGGTTTGCTTCCACTTCTCAGTTCCGGTAGCAAAGTCGAGGCACTTGAGTGAAGCCTTTTCCGTGGTGTCACCATCGACACCATACAGATGCCCTTTGTAGAGCACCGCGCCATTCAACTGCGTCCGGAGCGCTTTCGATTTCCAAACCTCGACCGGTGCCGCTTCGCCGGGCTTGAAGAGTGCCGCGCCTTTTCCGTAGCCGCTTGAAAGAAAAACCTGATCACCGTCGATGATTGGATCGGAAGCATTCACACCATACTGCGTGAGCCAGCGGATGCGCCAGGCTTCCTTGCCGTCCTTCGGATTCACGGCCACATAGGATTGCGCGGAACCCAACACGACCAACAACGCGTCTCCTTGCTTCACCGGCAGCGGCGTCGAGTAGCCCGCGGCCTTTGGCGCCGATTGCCACACGATGGCGCCGGTTTTTTTGTCGAGCGCGAGACCGGCATCGCCCACATTCAGAATCAGCTTATCGCCCAGCACCAGCGGCGCGCCCGAGAAGCCCCAATCGGGCAGGCGTGCTTTGGTTTCGGTCTGGACGTTCTTGTTCCAAATCACTTTTCCATCCGCGGCGTTGAAGCAGAACGTGTCGCCCCAGCGACTGAGCCAGAACAACCGGTCTCCGTCGATCGTCGGCGCGCCCGTGGTGCCGCCATCGAAATACTTGTCGCCGAGTTCGGACGGATAAGAATGCTTCCACAATACTTTGCCGGTGTTGGCGTCGAAGCAGAACACCGTGTCCATCTCATCCGCGTGGCCCGCGGTGAACGCGCGTCCATTGGCCACAACGAACGAAGAGAAACCCAGTCCCACCTGCGCCTTCCACGCGCGGGCAGGTCCGGAGGAAGGCAGATGATCCGTCCAACCCGTCTCGGCGGAAATGCCGTTGCGATCCGGTCCGCGCCAATGCGGCCAGTCGTTCGCCGAGAGCGAAAGGGCACCGCTCGCTGCGAGGCCCGCGGCCACGAGGCTGGTGAATCTCAATTTCATCGTGTGTGCAGACGGAACCTTGAAGGGATTTCATCGAAGAATCAACCGGCGCCCACCTCAGTCGAGGTAGAAGTTGTCGCGCCGCGACAACTCGCCCGTGTTAAGCGGGCGGCCCGAATGCGCCGAATCCTCCTTCGTTCGTTGCACCGCTGAAACGCGGCGCTACTCGCCGCAGCGCGACGAGTTCCACCTTCCGCCCTGTGGGAGCGTTTCCCATTTCATCTTCGGGAACACGAACAACGCGCCCTTGAGCCGCGCGGGAAAAAAGTTCAAAACTGCGCGACGCATGAATGACATGGCTTCGCGAAGATTTGTGACGGCGGCCGAGAAGGTGGACTTCGTTTCGCCCTGGACGCTGGAAGAATGGCTCTGCCGCGGGGACGTCGTGAAGAACGAGCAACTGCTTTTGGTGCGCGCGAACATGGAGCCGTTCCGCTCTCATCCCTTTCACAATCACCCGACGCGCGAGGAATTGATCTACATCATCGCCGGGCGCGCCGAGCAATGGGTGGGCAAGGAACATCGCATCCTGGGTCCGGGCGAAATGGCATTCATCCCGATGGGGGAAATCCACGGCACGTACAATCCTTTCAACGAGCGGCTTGTTTTCCTGGCGATTCTCTCGCCGAGCAACGCGGCGGAACCGGGCATCGTGGATTACTCGACGCAGGAACCGTGGGCCTCGCTGCGCAAAGGTTTTCCGCCCGTTACATGAGGCGCGGCCCATTGTGAAGTCGCGCTTGCGCTGCCGGCTGAAGCCCGCCGCGGAAAATACCATCCGCCGCGGTCACCCCTGGATTTTTTCCGAGAGCATCGTGGAGCAAAACCGCGAGGGCGCGATGGGCGAACTGGCGGTGATCTACGATCGCCGCGATCGATTCCTGGCGATCGGGCTGTTCGATCCCGATTCGGCCTTGCGAGTTCGCGTCTTGCACGCCGGCAAACCGGTGGTGATTGATGGCACGTGGTGGCAAACACGACTCGACGAGGCATTGGCCAGACGCGATGGAATTCTCGATGCCAACACGACAGCGTGCCGGCTCATCAACGGCGAGAGCGATGGCTGGCCCGGACTCGTGCTGGATCAATACGGACGCACTTTTGTTCTCAAACTTTACACTGCGGCCTGGCTGCCGCGCGTGAAAGAAGTTGGTGCGCTACTCACCGAAAACCTCAAACCCGCTTCATTCGTTTTGCGCTTGAGCCGAAATGCACAGCCCCGGTTTGTGGCCGCCGGATTTCATGACGGGCAAATTCTTTGCGGCGACGGGCTTGCGGCGCCGATAGTTTTCCAGGAAACAGGTATTCGTTTCGAGGCCGACGTGCTCGCCGGCCAGAAGACCGGATTCTTTCTCGATCAGCGTGAGAACCGTCGTTTCGTTGAAACGGTCGCACGCGGCGCTGAGGTATTGAACGCGTTCAGCTTTTCCGGCGGCTTTTCGTTGTATGCGGCTCGCGGCGGAGCGCACTCAGTCACGGACCTCGACATCAGCGCGCACGCTCTGGCCAGCGCGAAACGAAATTTTGCTTTAAACAAGGACGAGCCGAGAATTTCGCGCTGCCGTCAGGAGACGATTCAAGCGAACGCTTTCCATTGGCTGGAAGAGAATCGCGAGCGGCAGTTCAACTTGATCGTGCTCGATCCGCCATCACTCGCCAAACGGGAAGCGGAACGTTTGGGAGCCATCAAAGCGTATGGGAAACTCATCGCCAGTGCGGCCCATCACCTGGCGCGCCAGGCCATCCTGGTGGCCGCATCCTGTTCGGCGCATGTTTCGGCGGAGGAGTTTTTTGACGTTGCCACCCAGACGATTCGCAGCGCGAAACGGAAAGCAGTGGTGCTGCGGACCGCGCGCCATGCGCCGGATCATCTGGCCACGTTTCCCGAAGCTGAATATCTGAAGTGCATTTGTTTTCGAACGCAAACGTGAAGAGACCACGCCCATGCGCGGCCGATGATTAGAGCTGTTCCGAGAGCGGCGTCGCGCGCAATTCCGGATGTTGCCGGTCGCGGCGCTGTTGAACACGGCGTTCGTGCAGCTCACCCACGATCCGCCAGCCGATCCACAGCGCCGCGATGAACAGAATCGCGCCGGAAATGTGTTCCATCCGCAACAGCACACGCGGCGAGAAACGGCCGTGTCCCTTGGAAACCACCCACGCGAGCAGCGAAAACCACAGCGCTGCACCGCCCGCGACGCCAATGACGCAAGCCACGCGATCGTCGGTGGTATGATCCACCCAGTTGTGCGCGAGAAACGTGGCGGCCAGCGTGACCCAGAGCAGCAACACGGAGGGATTCCCGAGCACGCGCACAAAACCGATGACGAAGGCCGAGCGCGGGTGCAGTTTTTGTTCGATAACGTCCGCACCGTGGGTGTGCTCCGGAATCGACTTCGCCCGAAAATATTTCCACGAAAGAAAAAGCAGGAATAAAAAGCTCAATAGTTCCATCACCGATTTCACCATCGTCAGGCCGAGAAACGCCGAGAAGCCCGCGAGAGCTATCGCGCAGTAAATCGATTCCATCAGCACTGAGCCGCAGCCAATCATCAGCGCCCAGAAAAATCCGCGGCGCGCACCTTCATTGATGATCGTGAGATTAATCGGGCCGACGGGAATCGAGACGAGGAAGCCGGCCACAAAGCCGGTCACGCCCGCCGTTGAAGTGTGTTCCAGAGCCATGACCAATCAAGCTCAGGGTGAATCGGCCGGCGCTTCGGCTGACTCTTCGCTCTCATCATCCTCTTCAATCTCGCGTCGCATCTTGCGCGAGATGCGGCGCCGGATAAATCCATAGATCAGATATGAGGTGAACAAAATCGGCATGACGACGTAAAGGATTGCGCCGCGCAGAATGAAAATGGCGCCGATGAAAAGGGCCACGCCCATGGCGCGCGCAAATGTGCTCGTGGCCTTGAGATCGAGTTTCTTGAAGGTCGGGTATTTGACCGTGCTGACCATCATCGCGGAGAGAAAGACCATGACGACGGGCAGCGCATACTTCCATTTGCTCGGAGCGAAATTGACTTCGTCCAGCTTGATCATCATGAGCGTCAGCGACGCGACGAGTCCGGCGGCGGCGGGAATCGGGAAGCCGAGGAATTCGGTGCCGCCGCCCGTGCCGGCCATGGTGGCCAGGCAGTTGAAGCGGGCCAGGCGAAAGGCGCCCGCCAGCAAATAAATCGAGGCGATGAACCAGCCGACCTGGGCGTGGCCGTGAAAAACATCCGCCAGCACCACCCGATGCACGAGGAAGGCCGGCGCGGCTCCGAACGAAATGAGGTCGGCCAGCGAATCAAATTCCCGGCCAAACGGACTTTCGACCCCGGCCATCCGCGCGATGCGGCCGTCGAAGAGGTCAAAAATGCAGGCGAGCAGAATGAAAAAGAGCGCGAGCTTAATCCGGGAATAGGTCACGACTCCGCTGGCATTGGGGGCCAGGTTGGCTTCGACGATGTAAGTGAGCGCAACAAAGCCGCAGAAAAGATTCGCCGCCGTGAAAAGGTTCGGCAGAAAATAAATTTTCAGCTTCGGCTCGGGCGCCGCCGGTGTTGATTCATCGTGACCCATAATCCCTCACTCGAATTTCGCGACGACCGATTGGCCGCCGGCTACTTCATCGCCAATGTTCACGTGCAGCTTCACCTTGTTCGGCAAAAGCAAATCCACGCGCGAGGCCGGACGCATCATGCCGATTCTGACGCCGCGAGTAACGACATCGTTCGCATTAATCCAGGGCACGATGCGCCTGGCCCACGTGCCGCCGATTAAGCGCACTCCGACTTTGGTGTCCGGTCGGCCCACGACGTCCAGGCCCATAAACAGATTTTCCGTGCCCGCGGTTCCGCCGTCTTTCATCGCACGTTGATAATTGAAGTGCGCCACCGTGCCGGCCACCGGCGCGTTTTGGATCTGCACGTCAAACAGCGACACGCGGATGGAAATCCGTTTGCACGCTCCTTTCATGAATTCACTTTCCACCGTGTCTTCGATTACGTCCACTTTGCCGTGGCCCGGAGAAACGATGGCGTTGAGGTCGCTGGGGTCCACGGGATCGGGATCGCGGGACAAATAGAGGACCGCGATGATGAAGACCGCCCAGGGCGCGAGCAGCACGCTCGGATAGGCGAGGATGAATCCGCCGAGGTGAAAACCCACCCACGCGGCCACGAACAATCCAACGAGCCCGGCCAGCGACCAGAGAATGAGCCGAATGGCCGCCTTGTTCGCTTTGCCCGAATTCATGTGCGTTGCGACCGACGCTAACCGCGTAGTTGGACGTTGGAAAGTTTTTCGCGCAGCGAAACAAAAAGCGAACGGATGTCCCGTTCGCTTTCCTGGTGGAATTCAGTTTTGCCCAGCTCAGCGCTTTCGAAGGCGAATCACGCCGCCAGCAATTCCTTCGCCTCGGCCACGCCGGGCGCCGGGCGGCCATATTCGCTCGCCGTCACCCGCGCGAGCGCAACGAGCTGGCGCCAGCGGAACATCGGACGCGTCGCGGCAAACTCTTCCGACACCGTCCGGTAATATTTTTCCGCGTGCAGCGCGCCGTCTTCGCTCACCGCGTAACGAAGCATCAGGTCGAACACGGGACGCGGCGCATGCCCCAGTTCGCCGTAGCGATGAATGATGGCAGCGGTGCGGGCCTGGAGATTCTGCCGGATGGAATCGTCCGCTTCACGCAACAGTTTGTCCGCTTCCGTGGTTTTGATTCCATCGAGATGATACTTCACCGGCAACGGCTGCCAGTTCTGGAAATCACCGCCGCGATTCGTGCGATCGAGCGCGACCTGATACGCACCGAGAATCAGGCAGGCGAACGTGTTCCGATTGTTCGTGACGCGCGCCATGTTGCGCCAGGCATTCGCGCTGTCGCACGCATGGACGCCGATGCTGTCGCCATGAACGCTTCCGACCGGTTTGCCGGCGCTTTCCTCCTGCGGCCGGCGGCCCATGTCGCGCAGGACCAGTTGATTTGCCGCGAGTGAAATGGCCTCGCCGATGGCGTCGGGCACAAAACCTTCGGCCAGCGCCGCGGCCGCTGCCTCCGCGGCCTGCGAGGCCGTGGACTTAAATAGCGTCTGGCTGAAATCCTCAATCCACTTGTCATCCGCCGACCGCGTGCCGGGTTTGCGATCGAGCAATCCATGCTCTTGAAGAAGTTTGGGCAGCAACGTCCGAGGCTCATCGTACGCACCGTTGCGCGACCACGACTCGGCGCGCACACAATAATGCACAGACTGTCGAAGCAGCGTGTGCGCGTGCTCGCGCCCCACCAGGTCCAGCAGATCCCAGGAGCGATAGGGCAGCACCACGCGATGCACTTCTGTACTTTCCTGCACGGAATGAAGCAGATCATTGAAGGCGTCGTCGGGTGAACGCTGCACGAGGGCCGCCAGCATCTGGTCCGCTTTCAACACGTCCTTCCCATGGATGGCTTCGCGCAAGGCTTCACTGCCTGACTTCAGCTCCGACAGTTTCGCCGGCTGCACCGGATGAAGCACCTCGTCCTTGCGCCCGCCCTTTTCCTGAATGCGATTCGTGTTGCGATAGAGAACTTTGAAGACCGGCAAGGGGCGTTGCGCTTCGGGAAGTTCGCCGGCGAGGTGCAGCGACGGCGACAGCGCCATCATGGTATGGAAGCCCACGTAATCCTCGCCACCGAAGGTGCGGGCATTCGCCAGCGCCGCCGCCGCCACGAGCCGTTTGAGCGGAGTGCCCGTTTTCAGTTTCTCGGTGAGTTTGGGCAGAAGCCGGCTCGCGGATGTTTCCTGCATGAGGCAGACCAGCGGCTCGAGTTCGCCGAAGTTCAAGGCGTCCGACGCATCCGCGGCAAAGACCGTCGCCAGTCCAAGCTCCGAAGCGAGCGAATAGCCCACGGTGGCCACGACCATCCCGCGACCGACATCGGCAAAAAACTCCCGACGATTGTGCAAAGTATTCATAGTGGCCTCCAAATTTCTCTTTAAGTGATGATGGCGTGATAGGCCCGCGGATGGGGCGCGTCAAGCTATGTTCCTGAAGAAGTTTCGACGGTGGAGTTCTGCCGGAAACAGCGTGCTCAATCTGCGTTCGCGTGGGCGAGTTTATCGCGCCAGAATTTTTCGGCCGAGCGATGGTATTGAAGCACCGTTTCCTTTTGTTCGCCATCCGGCAACTGAATGCGGGCCATTCCTTCTTTCACCCAGTCCACAAAAAACTGCGCCGAGGTTTTGCTGATGCGTTTCGTTTTGCCGACCTCAACGTAAAACGGAGCGGTGGATGCGAAGCGAAATGTTTTTGGTTCACTGCTGATGGCGCGAACGAGAAACCAGCCGCTCTCGTTGAAAGTCAATGTTCCCAGGCTGGCGCCCTGACCGTCCGCCGCGACCGGGATGGACCGAACGACCTTGCCATCGCGAATAATTTCAAGGGCGGGAACTGGATCGCGGCTGCTCAGGGTTGCGTCGATCTGAATTTCAATCTTCTGACCGTCGTTCAAGCGGAAAACCTCGCCCGGCACAAATCCCATCGCGCGGCAGTGAAGCAGGGGGCCATTCGAGACAAACGAATGCCCGGCGCGCAGACCGTTCCACCATTTTTCGTAGGTGAGTTCCCGGCCGGTATAAACGTAAACGCGATTGTAGCCGACCGGGTTGGGCAAGACGCCGGACGCGCTGCCGGCGGATGGCGGAAGGTGCAGCCCACAGTTCAGCGCGTGATAATAAATCTCCTGGGTCCAGAATCCATTGCCGCGCAGCGTCGGAAACGCATTGGTGTTGCGGGCCCGGCCCCACGCCTCGCCGCTGTACATTCCGCTTCGGTGCATATGGTTGTTGGCGATGCCCACCGAATCGCACAGGCCGCTCGCGGTCCACAATGGGAAGTCCCACCAAAACGGTTTCTCGATGTCGATGTGAACGTTCGGCAGTTTGTGCGCTCGTTCGGCGTAAACAAGCGACGACGGGAAATGCCGGGCCGCATCCGTGATGGCGAGCGGTTGCTTCAAATTGAAATACAGGAGCGCCCCACCTTCACGCTCGTCCTCACCGGCGAGAACGTGCGCGAATCGATTGCCGTCGAACTCCCGCAGGGGATTCGCGGGCGGCGCATTGCTCCAAAGATTCTGCCTGTTCCACCAGGTGATGAATTGTGCGACGTGCAAATCTTCCGCGCGCATCAGCAACTCCGCGTCGGCAATGGGCCGATGCACGTGCAACTCGCCGGACCACCAGCCTTCCGCCGCGAGATCGGCGATTCGCTCCAGGGCCGCCGTGATGTTCGTCGCCATTCCCGCCGCCAGACGGAATTCACCACGATGTTCCGAGAACTCCGGCCCGCGCTCGACTTCGACGGTATAATCACCCGCCGCCAGGTCGAGCTTCGCTTCGCCGGCACACACAAAATGGTCGCGCCAGAACGGAAGGCCTTTCGGCTGATGCGACTTGCCGGATGAGTCCTTCAAATGGATCCGCGCCGGCATCGGCTGGGCCGTGGCCTTTTCGACGACGGTGATGGTTACTCTGGAATTGTCCGCCGCAGCCGCAGGCCACGCCACGAAGGTAGCGACCAGCATCAGCCGGGACGAAAGCCCAAAACGATTCGAACTCCACCAGCGCATGATCGGAATGCTCGCGCCGCAGCGCCATGAACGGCAAGCGCGAAGACGGCGCCATTTTGGTTCACATTGGCTTTTACCCATCCGCTCATTGGCGCTAAGGAAAGCAGATGATTCGACGACTGAGTCTTCCATTCTTTGGCCTGGCGCTTTGGGCCATGGCTGAGTGCGCAGAAGTTGGCCGAACTCCAGGGCAAGCGACGGCGAGTGCATTGCGCCCGGCACATTTTCCTCATCGCATCTGGGCGGCGTCTGATTTCGAAGGGCGCACGCCGGACTACGGCTGGTTCGGACCGGCGGAGACAAACAACATTCCGAAATATCCTGGCAACGCCACCGCCCTCGGCGTGAGCGCGCGACCTTATCAGAATTTCAGCGGTGTCATGACCGGCATCAATCCCGTGCCCGGCCCGAAGATGGGCAAGGAGAACCACCTCTTCCTTCGCTACTTTCTGCGCGGCGCGACGAATGCCGCGTTCCAGCACTTCAGCCTCACGAGCGAAGACAACCAGCACATCAACGTCTCCGGACTCACCGAAAGCAAGTGGACTGAACTCGATCTGAACTTCACCCGCGACGCACGCCGCAACGATGGCAACCCGCAGACATTTGGCGACGGTGAGCGAATGGATGACTTCAAAGTGTTCGTTGGCAAACCTGTTGACGCGGCGAAATACGAACTGCTCCTCGACGACGTGATTTTCTACGCGAACGATCCCGCGCTGCCGCCGGAGAAAGAGCCGTTCCCGAACCGCGTTGTTTTCCTCGCCGCCTTCGACACCGGCCCGAAAGAAAAGTATTGGCCGGGCGACTTCGAACTCGTGGAGCGACCGCCTGACGGAAGTTATTGGCGCGCGGCGAAAGCCGTTCCCCGCAAAGACGGAAAAGCGATGATGGTCCGTCTGCAAATCGAACCGCCGCGTCCGGTCGGCGCCCACAGCAAGGTTCGTTTCCGCTACCATCTCACCGGCGCCTCCGCGATGACCGTGCAACTCTTCGACGCCACCGCCCAGGACAATCGCCACGTAAACCTGCGCGATCTGAAAACGAACCAGTGGACCATGACCTATGTCGATTTCACCCGTGACTCCCTCCGCAACGACGGCACGCGTGACACGTTCCGCGCCGGCAACAAGGTGGATGACCTGTTTTTCTTCGTGACGCCGGAAGCGGGCAAGGAAGCTACGTTATTTGTGGATGAAGTGGTGTTGTTTGATTCGCTTTAAAGTGGCCGGCCCGGCCGGTAGTTCATCTCAAGATTCCCGGGGGTTACGCCGCCATAGCCCGGTATGCTCCGTTACATGCAAAATAGCCCGGGCCATTTGAAGAGTGCAGTCCTCGCACTGTGGCTCGGATCTACTTGGCCTCATGCGCGCGCTGCCGAGTCAGCGCCCAAACCGCCTGACCTTTACGGAGGCTATTCCACCACGCAGCTTCCGGATGGACAATGGCTGATCGCGGGCGGCCAGAAGGGCAACGGCACTGTGGATGATGCCATCAAGGCACGACTCTTCAATCCGCGCACGGGCTTGTGGACCAACACGGGGAACCTGACAACGTCGCGCCTCTTTCACCGGGCAACGTTGTTGCAGGACGGCAAGGTGCTCGTGACGGGCGGAAGCTTTGAGGCGAAACTCAACAGCGCGGAGCTGTATGATCCGGCCACCAGGCAATGGACTGCGACCACGGCGATGAAAGATCGACGTACCGGTCATGTCTCAGTGCGCCTGGCCGATGGCAATGTGTTGGTTGCCGGAGGAACCGGCGTCCAAGATTTCAAACCGCTCACCCAATGTGAGATTTACAATCCAACGACACGCGAATGGAAGTCGGCAGGCTCATTGAATGTCGGTCGCACTCTTGCGGCTGCGGCGTTGATGACGAACGGCCAGGTGTTGATCGCGGGTCGTTATGGCGACCAGAACCGCGACCTCTGGAGCGCAGAGCTGTTCAATCCGGCCGATGGGAAGTGGCGTCTGACCGGAGAGATGCCCGTTACCGCCCGTTATGATTATTCAGCGGAGGTGCTAACCAACGGCCAGGTGCTGCTGACCACCACGCACACCAACGCGTGGGAAGACGCGAAAGAATTGTTCGACCCGTTGACGGAGAAATGGAAAGCGGTTGGTCCGCGACGTCCCCATTTCGTTTCCAGCACGAAGGCGGATCGCACGCTCACGATTCTGCCCGGGGACGCCTCCTTTCTCGCCAGCCAGCAGATCCAGGTGCTGCTCTACACGGAGGATTCCCCGGGCGTAAGCAACATCATTTTGTTTCGTGACGGCGTGAAAGTGGCCGAGAGCGAGACCAGCCCGATACGATACGAGCTGACCAATGCTGCCGCGGGAACTTATGTATTCCGGGGCGAGGCGCGTTTTGCGAACGGCCTCTCCAGCACGTCAGCAACCGTGCGTTACATCTTCACGGCGCCGGGACCGGAAATCGGCATGGCTCCGGGACCATCCGAGTTTCAATCCTCCCCCTACTTCAACACGTCGCCCGCCATCTTGAGGGTCAGCCTCGTGGGAATCAATCCGGAGGCGCTGGTCAAGTTGACGCTGAACGGAGTCGAGCAGACGCGCCGCATGGGCGACTTCACGTTGGAGCCACCTATCAAGGAGGGAAAGAACACCTTCGTTCTTTCTGCAACGGACAACCAGGGCCGCACCATTAGCGCCACCAACGATGTCTATCTCAAGAGCACGGCGCCGCAGCTTTCCATCACGCGTCCCACCAACGGCAGTTCCTTTGCGGTCTCGCGGGTGAATGTCGCCGGAACTTTTTCTGACGAGGCGCTGGATGAAATTACGGTGAATGGCCAGCGAGCCTTCATTCAGGGCAAGACATTCGAGTTGAGAAATGTGTTTCTTCAGCCCGGCACAAATTTCATCACCGCAGTGGCCACCGATACCTCCGGCAATGTGATGACCAATCGCATTCAAGTAATGGGCCCAACCGAGACCAACGCCTACCTTGTGGATATTGTGCAACTGCAGGCCACGCCCGCCGCCGGCTTCGCGCCCTTGACCGTGACCTTGAAGGTGAATGCCCGGGTTCCCGGTGAACTGAAGCGTGTGGTTTACGATTTCGATGGCGACCGCGTGCCGGATCGAACCGAGCGCGACCTCAAACCCGTCACGGTCACTTTCAAGGAACCCGGCCAGCGCGTGCCGGTAGTGACCCTGGAAACAACCGCCGGCGAGTTTTCGAGCATCGCTGAGTTCTCGTGGTTTTTTCAGCCCATGCACATCAACGTGGAAGCGACGCCCGTGATTGCCCGCACCATCGCCGTCGCCGATCCAGTCGATCTCAAGACCGCGAGCAACGGCGTCGTGTATGTGCTCTCGGGAAATCCCGCGACGCTCACGCAGTTCGATACCAACGGAAAAGCGCTGCGCTCTTTGAAAGCGTTGGGGGCAAAACCAGCGGCTCTGGAAGTGGATGAGGCTGGAAATGTTTACGTGGCGCTGAGCGGCGCGAACCAGGTCTGGAAGTTCAAGCCGACGGCCAACAGCTTTGTCCCCGACGGCAGCTTCGGCAACGGCGGGTTCATCGGCAACAAAGATGGCACGGCCGGGATTGCATCCAATCAGTTCAATGCTCCATCCGGCCTGGCACTGACTCCCTACGGGCAACTCATCGTCGTGTCGGATTCGGGCAACAATCGATTGCTGAGATTTACCACCAGCGGGCAGGGCCGGGGATGGATCGGCGGCGACAACACCAACTGGGTCAAGTTCAGTGAACCAAAAGGAATTGCCTTCGATGAATTCGGACACCTGTTCACCGTTGATTCAGGCAGCAACCGCGTTGCAGTCACGGCCGTGAGTGACATGGGCAGCGATGACGACGTCCTGGAGTTTGGCGCGAGCGGACGGCTTGGCCCGTCGCCCGGTGAATTCAATGCTCCGACCCACCTGAGTTTGAGCGAGCGCGGTTTGTGCGTCGCGGATACGGGGAATAACCGCATCCAGCTTTTTGAACATCAGGAACGGCCGCGTGTCCCGCTGCCGGCGCGAATTGCCCTTGGCAAAGAGTTGAATCTCAAGGCGCCAGGAGCTGCAGCGTGGACGCATAGTTTCCTCGAAGAGCTGCTTTACATTGCGGACACCGGCAACGGACGCGTGCTGCTGGTGCGCCTGCCCACGGACAGCCCGGCCGCAGTGTGGACCGCGATGAAGGAGGCAATGATGAAAGGTGACGTTGAGAAGATGGCCGCCTGTTTCACCAGCCACGCCGCGCCCCAGTATCGGCAGACCTTTTTGACGGCGGATCCGTCCGAGATGCGAAAAATAGCCGAGGGATTCCCGCCCATCCAACCTGTCATTATCCTGCGCCATGAAGCGCAATACCGGTTCGATCAGGTCATCCAGGGAACAACGATCACCTTCCCTGTCCAGTTCTACCGCGAGTCCGGCGGATGGAAAATCGACCAGTACTGAACGGGGGGAATCAACGCGTTCCTCGACGGCGCGTCTGGCGCTACTGCGGGAACGAAACCAGCACACGGTAGAAGCGCTGGGGAAGCGTCACGGCATTGGACCATTCGATGAGCCGCGGGTTCAGGGCCGCGCTCCACTCGACGCCATTGATCCAGGCGTCGTTGCCCAATTCATCGCGCCATTGCAAAGAGTAAGCGCGGCCAGCCAGAGCGTTGAAGACCAGATACACTTGGTCGCCGCGGCGCGTAACGTTCAGGCGAAGCGCGCTGGCGGTTGATTGTGGGTCTGTGCCCGCGAAAAATTCTGCGAGGTTGTCCGAGCCGTCACCGTCAGGATCGGCCCCGGCGTCATCGCTGAACGGGTCGAGGTTGTTCGCGCGTTCCCACCAGTCAGGCAGCCCATCGCCGTCCTGATCCAGATACCGTCCAGGCGAGGGAGCAGATGCGATCCAGTTGGTCGGCTCGTTGCCGTACTCGGCGAGCGCGAGGCGGTGCAGCGAAAGTCCTGACCCATCGGCGTCAGGCGGCCACGGTGCGGCGTCGTTGTAGCGCACTTCGTCCACGACGATGAAGGACACGACTCCATTCGTCGCGGGTGTGTCGGGGCGTTCGAGCAGCAAACGTTCGCCGCTGTTCTGGAGCACGCCTGCCAATGGGCCGAACACCGGCACGTTTGTCGGCACCGGGTAAAGTGTGCGGAACACCAACGGATTGGTGCCGGCGATCACGACGAGCCCATTGGCGGGCAGCGTGAAGTTTGTCGGAAAGCTGAAGCTCGCGCCGCTCAAGCGCCAGGTGTTCGTCGGGAACGCAGTATCGAAGAAATCCAGCGGCACAGCCGTGAGGTTCGCAATCTCGATGAACTCCACGCCGCCCGTCGCCGGGTGGTACATGATCTCGCTGAACACGGCAGGACCAACACGCGGGCCGGCGTTCGTGGCCGATGGAGTCACCGACCGCTGCGCCGGAAAATGTTCGTCGCCCACGCTGTTGACGTGACGACCGAAACTGAGGCCGCGCTCCGCCGCTGCGAAGGCAAAGCCATGGCTGTAGCCGGTGAGATTGCCGTTCGTGTCCGCACTGAACAGATACGCCTGATCGCCCGACGCACTGAAGCTGAAGCTCAGATTCGTCCCCGGCGTAGGATTGAAATCCGCCTCGGTGAAAAATGCGAAGCCTCCGCTGGCAAGCACCGTGCCATCCGCGAGGCGGAATTTTTTGGGGAAGGCTGCGTCGTCCGAGAGAAACCAGCCGCTCACATCCGCCAGCTCGCCGGACGCGTTGAACAGCTCGACACTATCAGGCTGCAATGCTTCCGGCGCGGTCAGCACTTCGTTGATCACGACAAACGGAATCGCAGGCGCGGGATCATCGGTGCCGGGTGAGCCGCCTGGGTTCGCGCTCGCTCGCCACTTCGCGCCATCGTCGGGCGCAGACGCTGTGCCCGGATTTTTTTGCACGAGCGAAAAACCAAATCCGTCTGGCGTCACCGGCCACGGCGCGCGGTCGCCGTAGTTCACGGAGAAGATCGGCGTGCCGAGAGCGGTGCCAAGTGTGAGTGTTTCGCCATCATTGTTGAGCCGTCCGCCCGCAAACACGCCACCGGCGGCCACGGCCGGATACTTTGCGGCGAACGCGGCGGCATCGCCGGCGACGACGAAGAGCTGGTTCGGCACAAGCAGCGTCCCGTTCGTAAAAGTGAACGCGATGCCGCCGGTGAAACGCACGCCGCTCAGGTTAAGTGTATTGGTGCCAGTGTTCTTGAGTTCCAAAAACTCAAAGGCTGCGCCATTGGTCGTGCCTACGGCGGGCGGGTGATACATGATTTCCGTCAATGCCAGCGCGCTGAAATCCTGCGGCGTGTAGAAGACCGCTTCGGCCAGGCCGCTCCAGTTCGTCCCGCTCTTCACGCGTGCGCGAGCCACGGTTGTTGCGTTGAGAACGATGGACTGCGGCCAGGCCTGCGCCGTCGGCGCGACGCTGCCGCCGGGCGCGCGCGGGTCTGCACCGTTGAGCGTGAAGAAGATCGTGCCGCCTGGATTCGGATTCGTGAGCGCGAGAACGAAGCCATTCGAGATCGCGCCGCCGTCCTGGTTGAATAGCGGCATCTTTTGAAACTGCGCCTCGAGGGCGGCACCGCGGTTGGTGAGCCATTGCTTGAACGAGCCAATGCGTGTGGCCCAATTCGTCATCCCTTCGCGCAACGGCACCGCGCTGGTGATTTCGTTCGTCTGCCGGCCCACAATAGCGAGGAGATTCGAGTCGGCGAACGCTCCGCGACGCAACTGTTGCCACTTGTCAATGTACGCCTGCTGAAAATCCGGCGCGCTGAAGAGACGAAAATAGTAGAGACGGTCTTTCGCCCAGGTCAGATCGTGCGCCGGGTTCGTGTCTTGCGGGCTCTGGTTGTAGCCGCGATCGAAATCCCAGATCGGCCCGTGCTTCAACTTCGCCGTCGCCGACTCGCGCACCAGATACGCGCTCAAAACTTCCGCGTCCTGGTTCTTCGGAAAATTTTGCAGGATGAAATGGTGCGCCCAATTCTCCACGTCGATGAACGCCGCATAACCGGTCGCTGCATTGGTGAAGTTTGTTCCGTAGAGCGCGGTGTCAAACGACTGCATGAAATTCGTAATGACCTGGCGTTGTGCCGCCGTGATGTCCCAGCCGCGCGGCGAATCGAAGTTGAAGGACGCGAAATAAAAGTTCGGCATGTCATCACGCGCGGGGTCCAGCCCGTTGCTGTCCGTGGTCGTGCCGCCGCCGAGCACGGGCCGGATGCCTTTGAAGCCGCGCGCATTGTCATCCGCGGTCTGCAGGATGCGATCGGGACCCGCCGTGTGAAAGTGGCGCGGCGTGAGGCTGCCTGCCACGGAACCGGGTGGCAGCGAATCCATGCGATCGATGCTCAACATCCAACCGCCGCTCTGGCCATTGGTGCTCAACGGAGGAAAGTCCACGCGTCCGCCGGCGCGCTTCACTTTCTCGGTGAGAAGGAACAGCCCGGCGTAATTCGTGATCGTGATCGGCCCGCCGCTCGTATTCAGAAACACCTCCACGAAGCGGGTGCGCGGCGCGTAGTAGCCGCTCGTGTTCGCCAGCTCGTAGATGAACGAATTGTGAATCAGCGCCGCATCGTAATCGGTGCCGCCGGTCGGGTTTTTCCAACTGGGACCGTAAAGCGCCCACTCGCTTTCGGCGGGCATTCCGAGCAGCGACACTTCCGTTTCCTGATCCAGCGCGTCCCAGGTTTCCAGGTTGTACGACTTCTTGGTGTTGCTGAAGCTGCTGGAACCGCGCAGCCGCAACCCCGCGCGCGTGGCCGTGGAAACATTGTTCGTGAACCGCGTGAGTCCATTCGTGTCCCGATCCAGGATCGCCAGGGCGTGGCGTTGCAGCGCGACTTCGACGACGGAACTGCCGTCGCCGTTTGGCCCACGGCTGTTGACGCCCGGCGCCGGGCCCGCGCCGGAATTATGCAAGACAACGATCGGCAGCGGTGAGGTGAAGCCGGCGAGATCAACGCCGATCTTGAGATAAGTCTCGCTGGTGACTGCACTGTTCGACCAGCCTGCGAGATAAGCGATGGCGCGAATCTCTGTGGTGTTGGTGATGACGATGGCATTGGTGTAGCGCGTGCCGGTGACATTGTCTGGCAGCGAACCGTTGCGCGTGAAATAGATCTCCGCGTTCGATTCTGCATTGCTGAGCGCCACGGACAATGTGTTCGTGAAGAACTGGCTCTCGAGCGAAAACGTTGCCTTCGGCAACATCATTTCCGCCGCCAGCGCGGCCGCCACGCCACACCACCACGCCGCGGCCAGCATGAATCGGATCATCAGTGGAACACAGCGCAGCGAAACCCGGTGAAGGCAGGTGGTCATTCTTTACAACTTGCTCAAGCGTCCGGCCGAGCCGCCAGAACCGGAGTCCGGAAGGAGCTTCATGCTCCCAAAGAGAATCAGAAATCAACGCGAATGAGAAGGCGGATGTGATGTGGTCTGCTCAAAGTCGCGTCTTGATGCCGCAGGCCCGCACCAGGCACCAACCGCGCGCCGCCTCAAAAAATACAAAGGCGGAGCACACGAACAGCACCACGCCGAGCCAGGCCAGTTCTCGCACGGCAATGATTCCGCCAATCAGCAGCATGATGGCGATGGCCGCGCGGAGAATCCGCCCCGCGCGCGTGATGTTAGGTGTCAGGAAGCGTTTCATGCGGGTAAATCTTCTCAGGCCAAAACCAAATCGTCACGCCACGTTTGGATTCACGAACAAAAAGGCGAACGGGGTTCTCCGTTCGCCTTCGTGCTGGGGCGGCGTGCTGCGCCGCCCGAATCTTTCAGCTGCGCGGCAGCGCCGCCCTACCAACGTCTAGTACCGGTAATGCTCAGGCTTGTAAGGGCCGTCCACATTCACGCCGAGATAGTCAGCCTGCTTCTTCGTCAGCTTCGTGAGCTTCACGCCAATCTTTTCGAGGTGCAGGCGGGCAACTTCTTCGTCGAGTTTCTTGGGCAGGCGATAGACCGCGACTTTGTAAGTATCCTTGTTCTTCCAGAGATCCATCTGCGCGAGAACCTGGTTGGAGAACGAATTCGACATCACGAAGCTCGGATGGCCGGTGGCGCAGCCGAGATTGACGAGCCGGCCTTCGGCAAGCACGAAGAGCGCGTTGCCGTTCGGGAACACATATTTGTCGTACTGCGGCTTGATGTTGATCTTCTTCACGCCCTTCGCCGCGTTCAACTTGTCCATTTGGATCTCGTTGTCGAAGTGGCCGATGTTACACACGATGGCCTGGTCCTTCATCTTCTGCATGTGCTCGAAGGTGATGATGTCGCAGTTGCCGGTCGTGGTGACGTAAATGTCCGCGAGGCCGAGTGTGCTCTCAATGGTATTCACTTCGAAACCTTCCATCGCCGCTTGAAGCGCGTTGATGGGATCGATCTCGGTGACAATCACGCGCGCGCCGAAGCCGCGCAGCGAATGCGCCGAGCCTTTGCCGACGTCGCCGTAACCGCACACGCACGCGACCTTGCCGGCGATCATCACGTCGGTGGCGCGCTTGATGCCGTCAGCCAGTGATTCGCGGCAGCCGTAAAGATTGTCGAACTTCGACTTCGTGACGCTGTCGTTCACGTTGATGGCGGGCACGAGCAACTTGCCCGCTTCGAGCATCTGGTAAAGGCGATGGACGCCAGTGGTCGTCTCCTCGGAAACGCCGCGCCATTCCTTCACGACGTTGTGCCAGAAACCGACGCGCTCTTTGTGAACGCGCTTGAGCAGGTTCTTGATCACCTGCTCCTCGTGCGACGCGCTCGGCGTGTTCACCCAGTTGTCGCGTTCTCAAGCTGATAGCCTTTGTGAATGAGCAACGTCACGTCGCCGCCGTCATCGACGACGAGTTCCGGACCCTTGTTGCCCGGAAACGTGACCGCATCGAGCGTGCAGTCCCAATATTCTTCGAGCGTCTCGCCTTTCCATGCGAAAACGGGAACGCCCGCCTTCGCAATCGCGGCGGCGGCATGATCCTGCGTCGAGAAAATGTTGCAACTCGCCCAGCGCACCGTCGCACCGAGATCGACGAGTGTCTCGATGAGCACCGCGGTCTCGATGGTCATATGCAACGAGCCGGTCACGCGCACGCCCTTGAGCGGCTTGCTCGGCGCGTATTTTTTGCGGATGGACATCAGGCCTGGCATTTCCTGCTCGGAAACCTGGATGGTCTTGCGGCCCCAATCCGCAAGGCTGAGGTCTTTGACCTTGAAATCCTGTGCTTTGCCGCCATTGCCATTGACGACAGCGGGAGCCGGCGCCGCTTTCGCGCGCGAGGGTGGAAGTTTCACTTTAGCCATATGTTTGTTGAGAGTCGGAAGTTGTGTGTTGAGAGTTAAGCCCCGACAGCCTTTTTCAGCGCTGCCACCTTGTCCGTCTTTTCCCACGTGATGTCTTTGTCGCTCTTTCCGAAATGACCGTAGTTCGTCGTCTTCGAATAAATCGGCCGGCGCAAATCGAGTTGGTCGATGATGTCCGACGGCTGGAAGCTGAACACCTTGTTGACGCCGCGCACGATGTCTTCCGCCGGGACGACGCTGGTGTTGAACGTGTCGATGTGAACACTCACGGGGTCCGGATGCCCGATGGCATAAGCAAACTGCACTTCACAGCGCGCGGCGAGCCCGGCCGCCACGATGTTCTTCGCCACCCAACGGCCCATGTAAGCCGCGCTGCGATCCACCTTCGTCGGGTCCTTGCCACTGAACGCGCCGCCGCCGTGACGCCCCATGCCGCCGTAGCTGTCCACGATAATCTTGCGGCCGGTGAGACCGGTGTCACCCTGCGGTCCGCCGACGACGAAGCGTCCGGTTGGGTTGATGAGGAATTCCGTTTTGCCGTTGAGCAGATTTTTCGGGAGAACTTTCTTAACTACGTTCTCGATGCAGAATTTTTCGATATCGACGTGCTGCGCTTCCGCGGCGTGCTGCGTCGAAATCACCACGTTCGAAATCGCGACGGGCTTGTTGTCCTCGTACACCACCGACACCTGCGACTTCGCGTCCGGGCGCAACCACGGCACCTTGCCACCCTTGCGAATCTTCGTCAGCTCACGTCCCAATCGGTGCGCGAACATGATCGGGGCCGGCATCAATTCCGGCGTCTCGTTGCACGCGTAACCGAACATCAATCCCTGGTCGCCCGCGCCCTGCTTCGCGGTCTTCTTCCCCTTGGCCTTGCGCGCATCCACGCCTTGCGCGATGTCCGGCGACTGCTGCGTGACGATGTTCATGATGAACACCTTGTCCGCGTGAAACACATCGTCGTCGTTCACGTAACCGATTTCGCGAATCGCCTCGCGCGCAAGTTGCGTGAAATCGAGCTTCGCCTTGGTGGTGATTTCGCCGCCCACCACGCAGATGTTCGACTTCACGTAGGTCTCGCAGGCCACGCGGCTGAACTTGTCCTCCGCGAGACACGCGTCCAGGACCGCGTCCGAAATGGTATCTGCGACCTTGTCCGGATGGCCTTCGCCGACGGACTCCGAAGAAAAGATGAATCGATTGCTCATTCGTTAACTGTGCGTTGAATGTTGCAGGTTGAAGGTTGCAAGTTTTGCCGCAACAGCGCGGGACTCACCAACCAGCAACTTTCAACTTTCAACCTTCACCATTGTTTGTGCGCCGAAGTTAAATATCGACGTATCAGGATGCGAAGATACGTATATGGGGAGAGGAGTCAATGGGGAAGTTTGCGTGGAGAAAGTTCCTTAATCCGACATCTGATTCGCCGCCGCAACCCACTCCCCCAGTCGAAGCCGCCGCTTCAGCGAGGCAAAAGCACTTGGCGCAGCGGCGCACTCTTCAATTCGCGGAGCTCCTCCTTTCGGATCTTACGGAAATTTTTCGACCTGATAAAACCGGTGAGGCGCGGACGCGGTGGTGTCCAGTTGCGTCCGGACCAATCCGTTTCCGAGAAACGGCGCCACGGGGAGATTGGTCCACCCGGTCAACGTGTGCGTGTATTGCGGTTGGTAGGATGTGCCCGGAATCGTTGGAAAAGCAAATACCACCGTTCCGTTGGTTTGTTTGATGGAGAGAATGCGCAGCAGCGGTTGAAACTCCGTCGCACCGATGTCAACCAAAGGAGGCAGGGTGAACTGGCCGGGACCATCGGCAGTGGCCGGGTCATCGACCATGCGAGCGTTGCCATCCAGATCGAAGAACGGACCGTTCACTACAAAATTGTTGTCTCCGTGATCGATTGCAGGCGAACCGGCGTGCAATCGAAAATCATCATCGGCCGTGCCGCGCAGGCCGTCGTTCCCCGGACGATTGGCGTAGAGCGGATCGGCGAAGACGGGATTGGAACCTGTGCTGATGCCAAAGCCATTCGCATCGAACGTGTTGGCGGTGTTCCCCCAGTAAAGGCAGTTCTGAGCATCGACAGTTACTGGATGAGGCTGGGTCCCGCCTTCATTCATGGCCCGAAACAGCCCTATGGAATTGCTGATGAACATGCAATTCAAAACATGCACCGTTTGGCCGGCAAGCTCGATGGCTACGCCATTTCCATCGAACGTGCAGTTCACAAAATAGGAACCGACTGCGATCGCGCCACGGGAGAAGTTCGAAGAGAAGGCGCTGTTTCTGACTCGCGGTTGAGCCAGGCTGTTCAGGATCATTCCATTCGTGTTCTGAAAAACGCGGAGACGATTCAAGAAAGCGGGACAATTTGTGGAGGACAAGCCGCTGCCGATTCCGATCGCGAGCCTGTTGCTGCACAGCGTCACGCCTTCCAGCACAGTTAAATTGGTATTGTCGGACTGCACCCCGGTGTAGGCGTCTTGAATCCATGCGTTTGTGATGAAAGCGCCGAGACCATTGGTCACGCTGATGCCGCGCCACGTACTGGGCGCCGCATTGGAAATGGCGCGGAAAATAACGGGATTGGTGCTGCTGCCGTTTACGACCAGCAGGCCGCTTAACACGCGAAACTCGCAACGAGCGGGATCCACTCCCGAGGCAGAGGAATCAGTCGCCGAGAACTGCACTTCCGTTCCCGCTCCCATGCAAATCCGGCCACTGGCGCCGACCACCACATCACCACTGATGAGATACGGGCTATCGGCCGCCGTCCAAATCTGGGTGCCGAGAAGTGATCCGGGCGGAACGATCGTCGCGGCCGTCCCCTGCAGAATGCTCAACAACAGGCAAAGAAGAAGCGACCTGGGATGCACTCCGCAGGTATAGCCAAAGCATGCTGTTTATTCAAGACGTAACCATAACCAAAACCTCGCGTGTCTTAATCACCAAAAAGCGCTCCGCCCGGGCGGTCTAGTTGCGGTCAAGCTCTTGCTCCTGCTCTCTCGCGAGCCACCGCACGGCGTTGCCGATGATCTTGAGCGGGTTCTCCTGCACGAAAACGGAATAGGTTTCGTGGCCGGGACGGAAGTAAAACACTTTGCCCGCGCCGACATTCCACACGCAGCCGCTGCGGAACCATTCACCTTTGTCCCAATCCTCGCGAAAGATCACGGCATCGGGCGCGGGGACATGGAAGGGCTCGTTGTACATCTCGGTCTGGGTGACGTCGAACTTCGCCGGAACGCCGCGCGCAATCGGGTGTTGTGGCAACAGCGTCGTCACGTGGCTCGGTGCGCCGTCGGCCCGCCATGACGGGAAAACGCAGATCGGGAGAAACAGGCGCCCGAGCTTTGAGCCATCGGGAGCGTTGGTCATCTCCACGCGCGGCGTGAGCGGCGCGTCGGCTTTCGGCGCGGCTTTGGCGAGGCGCACGGTTTCCATCTTCGTTCCCGCGGGAAATTTCTTCGCCGCATCCGCCTGGGCGCGTTCCTCCATCGCGAGCACAAATGGTTTCGACCAGTGCGCCGAGTGCAGCGCGATGAGCGACAGTTTGCCTTCCTTGATGCGCTCGACGATCTGTTTCGCCTTCGCGTCCTTGACGTCGGCGTGCTTCGCGTGGCCCCACCAAATCAGCACGTCGGCGTTGTTGATCGCATCGTCGGTCAGGCCCTGCTCCGGGTCCGCGAGTGCGACGGAAGTGACCTTCAACTCAGGCAGCGTGCGCAAATAGGTGGCAATCTGGTTCCCAAGAAAATTGGTGTAGGCCTTTGCCTGCGCGGGTTGCTGTTCGTCCCACACCAGCACGCGAATGTCTTTGGCAACGAGGGCCGGCCCGATCATCGACACCAAAAGTAAAATCCAGATGCGCATGGACGGAGAATCTGCGCTGGCTTCGAAATAGCAAGCGCCGGGCGTGCTGGGTCTTTCGGACCACCCGCTGGCCGCATTTTCCAGTTGCCCCCAATGGTCAGGCTGGCAGGCTCGCCGGCCCTATGAAGAATGTTGTCATGGTTGCAATAGTGATCGGTGCGCTGAATCTCGTGAATGCGGCGCAACCTTTGCCGGCGGTGCCGCGCTTCGATGGACTGGGGCGGCATCATCATCCGATCACGACCAGGTGGAGTTTGGCGCAGCGCTATTTCGATCAAGGCCTGACGCTCTGTTTCAACTTCAATCACGCCGAAGCCATTCGTTCCTTCGAAGCGGCGGCGATGGTGGACACGAATTGCGCGATGGCGTGGTGGGGCGTGGCCTTTGCCTGCGGACCGAACATCAATGCACCGATGTTCGACGATGCGGTGCCGAAGGCGTGGGAGGCATTGCAAAAGGCGATCACGCTGAAAGACAAAGCGAGCGCGAAAGAACGTGATTACATCGATGCGCTGGCCAGACGTTACGCGAAGGAACCGCTGACAAATCGTGCGGCGCTGGATCAGGCGTTCGCTGATTCCATGCGCGCGCTCGCAAAGAAATATCCTGACGACCTTGACGCGCAGACCTTGTTCGCGGAATCGCTGATGGACACCTCGCCGTGGAATTACTGGCAGGAGGATCTCACGCCCAAGCCATCGGCGAAGGAGGCGCTCGCCGTGATTGAATCTATACTCGCGCGTGTCCCTTCGCATTCCGGCGCCGACCATCTCTACATTCATCTCGTCGAAGCGGGGCCGCATCCGGAGAAGGGAGTGCCGAGCGCGGACCGCATTGGCAAACTCACGCCGAAGGCCGGACACCTCGTTCACATGGCGTCGCACATCTATGTTCGCGTGGGCCGTTATCACGATGCGTCCACCGTCAATGAGCGCGCGACAAAAGTGGACGAAAGCTATCTGAAAAACGTGAAGCCTGCGCCCGGCGTGTATCCCGGCGGCTATTACCCGCACAATGTTCATTTCCTCTGGTATGCGACCGATCTTGAGGGGCGCAGCCAGGACAGCATCGAGGCGGCGAAGAAGATTTCCGAATACACCATCGACCTGCGTTGCGGCGCGATCGAAGGGCCGCGCCAACGCTACCTGCCGCTGCTCGCTTATTCGCGATTTGGGGAGTGGGGGGAGATTTTGCAGGAGAAACTCCCCGGGCCCGAATTTCCCTTCGACCGGGCGATGGCGCACTATGCCCGCGGCATCGCGTTTGCGGCGCAAGGCGAAGTTCCCAGCGCGCAGGACGAACTGGCCGCCTTCAAAAAGCTGCAAGCGAGCGAAGCGGTCAAGGCTTTGGACAATCCCTACTTTCCCGGGACAAAAATTCTCGCCGTCGCGGAGCCGATGCTGGTGGGAAAGATCGCCCGCGCGGTGGGAAGGAATGAAGATTACGTCGCTCTCATGCGGATGGCCGTGAAGGCGGAACACGCACTCTCGTATATGGAACCTCCCTACTGGCACTACTCCGCAAAACTTTCGCTCGGCGCGGCGTTGCTGAAAGCGGGGCAAACGGTTGAAGCTGAAAAAGTCTTTCGCGAGACGTTAAAGGATTTGCCTCAAAACGGCTGGCCGCTCTTCGGTCTGGAGCAAAGCTTGCGCGCCCAGGGCAAGGACACCGAAGCCAAAGCAGTCGCAAAAGAATTCAAGAAAGCCTGGAAACATGCGGACACCAGACTGGACCTCTCGTGGTTTTAGCCGGTGACGCCGGCGAGGTGAGGCGGGCTCAGTTTGCCTACGCGCGGATTGCCCGGCATTGCTCGGCCTGCGGCGGCAGACGATCGAGCCGGGAAATGCTCGGCGCTCCAAACGGATCGATGACCCGTGGTGGGGATGAATTGCAGCCGGAGATTTTCTTTTGTAAGCTCCGGCGTTTCCATTCTGCGCGAGTGGTGAAATGGCAGACACGCCAGACTTAGGATCTGGTCCCGCAAGGGGTGGAGGTTCAAGTCCTCTCTCGCGCACCAAATCTGACTTCGAGAAAACGCATCGCTTCGAGACGGTGACGTGTTAAATGTGCCGACCTCAAAAGAACCCAATAAAGACGGGATGAAATCGTAAGGTTCAGCAACGGAAAACGAAACGGTTTTGCGCGAAATTAGGCGGTTCGTTCCTATTTTTTGAACCTGTCGAGACATTTCAGGAAGTGAATTCTGAAATTCGATTTTCCCCAATGTTTCCAAGGTGTTTATGACTTCACGTGCTGGTTCGACCCAGTAACTTGAACGGGTCTTGCGGAGCCGTTCCATTTCACGCTTGAGCGTGGTTTTTTCGGTGACGAGTGAGTCCTTGCTTTGCTGATACGTTTCTTCGTCCAGCACTTGGTCGAGATAGCAGCGTGTCAGGCGGTTGAGCTTCTCCTGGAGAGGCGAGAGCCGCTCTTCTGCGGCTTCAAGTGCCTTGTCGAGCGCCAAAGATTCTCTGGCAACTTCCGTATCAATCGCAGCATGTATCTCTTTGGCTTCGTCAGTCGTGATGGCGAGCGGACGAAGCTTTTCCAAACATGCCAACCGCACCCCTGTTCTTCCTGAACGTAAGGTTCGGTGCAAGGCACTCCCTTGCGGCTGCAACGGTAGTAGCGATACAGGCCGCCATTTCCTTTGGCCCATTGTGCCGTCATCATTGAACCGCACGTGCAATTGAAGACACCGCAGAATGGAAATTGGTGGCCCTGGCGCACCTTCCTCGGCTTGCTCTTGTTCTTCAAGACCGCTTGCACCTGTTTGAAAAGTTCAGGCGAGATGAACGTTTTGTATTTACCCTCATACACTTCGCCTTTCCATTCCATGATGCCGATGTAGATGCGATTTGTGAGAAATTGCCAGACAGCCCACTTTGACCACGGCTTTCCATTCCGGCTCGTGACGCCTGCATTGGAGAGCCATTGCGATGCAGAGATGAGGCTGTGCTTACCTGCCCCGTATTCCTCAAAAATGGTTCGAACGATTTTGGATTTCACGGGGTCGGGCACCATGTTGCGCAAGCGGTCGTCCCAAATGTATCCGAGAGGTTTTTTTCCGCCGGGCCACTCGCCGCGCTTCAATTTCTGCTCGCATGTGCGGTTTCGGTTTTTTGCCATACGAATGATGTAATCAGTGGCGCGGCCTCCCTCGACACCCATGAGGAGTCCCGCATCCTCGGGGAAAAACTGCTTGGTCGTCGTGCGAATGCTCTTGATGACGCCCTTTTGAAGAAGCCAGCGCACGCGTCCTTCGTCGATTGGGTTCCGATAGAGGCGGTCAATGTCCCAGCAAAGGATGCCGTTCGCCTCGCCCTGTTCAATGCGGTCGAGCATCCGGTTGAAGACCGGTCGGCCAGGCAACTTGGCCGTTCGGCTTTCCTCAAGGACTTCGTAAATGGGAATGTTCTCCCGTTTTGCGTGCGCTCGGAAAGAATCGATTTGGTCATTCAGGCTGTTTACCTGATGGTAATTGTCATCCGTCGATTTGCGGGCGTAGAGAAAATATTTGTCCGAAGTGTTCATGCGAATAGTATATCAATCCTACATGAGCGGTCAAGTATCAATGGAAATAGGCCGTCTCTCTTTTGGTGACCGCGAGCGGGGTGCATCTCTGGTCAGTCACGTTACTCTGGCTTCCGCACCGTAAAAAGCACTCGCCGTCCCTGAGGAATAAAACAATAGGGACTCGTGGCGCCGGGAACATCTTGATAGGCACAATCGAGGTCTTCCTTCCTCTGAAGAACGTACGGCGAAGGCCATTTTACGCAAAGTGCGCCGTCTGCACGGCGTTCAATCGTAAGCGGCGGTGCTTCCTCCGTTTCATCGAAAATAAACCGGGCATCGCACCCAATTTGTCGGAACAAATCTGATAGCGCCAAGAATTCACGACGCCGACTCGGTAAACGCGTCGTGTAACGCGGTCTTCACCGAACGCACGCCAAATTGGAGCACCGCTCTCGGAAAGCCAAGGCGCCGTCCATTGATATTCTTGCCTGAAAAGCACTTCGCCCTCTTGCAGGGGGGCCTGTAACGGCAATGGGCCGTGCTGGTCGTCAAATATGCCATATTGCAGAGCCGAAATCGGTAACCAACTGAAGCTTGCTTGGCCTACAAAAGGATTGATGGTCGCGCCTTGCGAAAAAGGTGCTGGAAACTTGCATAAATAACCGCCCGACGCGCGAGCGCAGCTTTCCACGGTAATAACTTCACGTATCCGCATACCGGCTAAGTCCTCGATCTTCCCGGTAGAACTCTTGAACGTGACCAACCCAAAAACACTTAAGACATCAAGACATTTGGAGGTAAGGGGCGCAGTAACGTAAAAGAATAGTTCGACTGGTATCTCCGGAACGCCGGCGAAACGTCGCTTTTGAAAATCAATCGGGGTAGGCACGACCAGCGTCGCACTCAAGACTAAATCAAATTGAGGCAGTTGAGGGTCATCGGTTGTTACTCGAAGGTTCTGCTGGTAGGCGCGATTCGAAATGCCGGGTGGTGCCTCAAACCCAAAAACAATGACCGCCTCGCTGAGGGGTGCAATCGAGGCTGAAAGGCTGCCGCTTCGAACTTCGAATGGCGGCTGAGGCTGTTGGATTTGAAATGAAGCACTTCGCGTTCGCGATACATTATGAATGGTGAACGGAACATCATCACTTTCCTTAGCCGCCAGAATATTTCCGAAGGCAATCGGCACTTGTGGAACATTCTGCGCTGCTGACGCGAACAGGGGAACCAAACCTAAACAGCATATTGCGAATGCTACAGCGTTCCTGTTCCTACAGCACCTCAATGACGAGTCTGAGTTCACTGTGTTTTCTTTCTCCATCGCACTAGCACCGCCATACGTGCAATTTCCGAGCGTTGCTTGGCAGAGAGTTTCTTTGAGCGCGCCGGTCCACCTTTGAGACCGCCCAAGCGACCAAGCGCAACGGCAGCGGGATTTTTCTTTATCGAGTTTTTGTTACTTGAGCGCTTTGGCATGTGTTGAACTTGTTCGACAAGAACCACTCGTGCGAGTGAAAAAGAAATGAGTGACGTAATCAGAGTACCAGAACGGACCGACACTGAACACCATTCTTAACCGTAAGATTCTTCTGCCTCCCTAATTTCGCGCAAAACCGTTTCGTTTTCCGTTGCTGAACCTTACGATTTCATCCCGTCTTTATTGGGTTCTTTTGAGGTCGGCACATTTAACACGTCACCGTCTCGAAGCGATGCGTTTTCTCGAAGTCAGATTTGGTGCCTCTTGGTAGACCATCTTCGAACCCATTTTAGCACATCCTTGAACGCTGGGGGCACCGGGAGTTGAACCGTGAAGGGTATCCCCACACCCTTCCCCGCTGTGGGGAACCCCTCGTGTGTCGCACGAGCACTTGTTTGCAACGGTTTTGTTGTGGTTCACCCATCGTTTTTCACCCCCGATTTCGGTCGGGTTTTTCCGCTCACGCGGCTATCGGGTTGCGCGCGGCTGAGGCCGTGCTCACCAAAAACCCTCCCTCCCGCCACAGGCGGAACAGACGGGTTCACACACAACTCGTTCTAAAAATCGTTCACACACGGAGATTGTTGCTGTTGTTACGCATTTCGCTCCGGACAAATCTCGGTCGCGGGATAAAGGCACTTACGTTTTCTTTTGAGACCTCAAAGCGATGAGCGTGTTTAGAAAATCACTTGTAGTTGCAATCAAGTCGTCCAAATCAGATTCACCTGGTCGATAGTTTGCCGAAAAAATTATTCCGCCGGCCCTAGTTCTTCGAAGAATCACGTTTTTTTGAGCTTTCTTTTTTGTGCGCGACATCTGACGCAAGGCGCGCACGGATTTTCCGGGTTTCTTTATTTCGCGAAGCGGCAATTTTCTCACTATTCCTTCGTAGGCCTGTTGGATAGTGATTTCTGAAGCCATCAGCGCTTCGCGGTAATCATCAGGTGCTTTTGCAACAGTGAGGTATCGTTGGATTGTGCGGTTGGTTACACCTTTCAAAAGCTTGCCGATTTCTGCATTTGTTCTGCCTTGTTTCCTGAGTTCGGCCGCAGCATTCACCATATCCCAAGAGGTGAGGTCTTCTCGTTCGATGTTGTCCTGGAGAGCTATTCGAATTGCTTCACCGTCGCCAATATCGAGGAAGATTTTTGCTTCAGCGGTTGGGTGTTTCAGTTCCCGTAAGGACGCTACTCTGTTGAATCCGGCGAGGAGATCGAACTTACCGTCTTTTCGAGCACGAACTAAAATCGGGACGCGTTGACCGTTTTGTTTCAGACTCTCGATGAGGGCCGTTCTGTCATACGGAGACGCCCGAAACTGATACTTCGGGTCCTCAATTATTGAACCTAGAGGAATCTGTTTGAAATGGCTTTGCATCTGCTACGACGCAACAGCAACAGGTATCGCTTGAGTCGAGCGAACATCTTCTGGCGTTAAAATGAACGTTTCCTCCGTGTCATTTATTCTAAGCGTCAGGTAGATGATTCCATATTCATTTCTGAAATCTCGCTTATCAACGATCAGTGGTTCCCGTTGGTCGACGCTGACACCGAACACACCGAACACCTTCTTATGCCCACTTTTGGTCAAATGCACCTTCACCATACGTTCTCCTCTTGTCTGTCTGTCTGAATGGGCTAGTTTTAGACCATGACAACTGAAAATACAAGGGAAAACATTTGTTGGCACGGGGCGCAATTTGTTGGCCCAAGGGCGGGCAATTCAACCCCCGAGAGCATGCGCGGTTTACCCGGATGGAAGACCTGACGGTGCATCTTGCGGTACTTTACTCGTGTGAAAAACTAATCACGCGAAAAGAAGTTATTCACTTTGCATCTGTGAATATTTTTATGACTCAAAGTTCTCCTTCCATTTTTAGAGTCGAGATTGCCTCTACGCTAACGAAGAACCGCGCATGTGCTTTTCTTGGAGCGGATTCCAGGACGCCAGGAAGGTTGCCCCCCAAGGTAGCAGTATCTGTTCTCCGTCGAGCGCTCGAACGGATGGTGGTGGCACGTAGCGCAGTGGATGGTCAGGCCGAGAAACACTCATGTGATGTCCTCAGCCTGAATCCATTTTGTCCGTCGGGTTTGCCACAGCAGCCGCCGCCATTGCATCCGGTAAAGATTTCCGCGGGAATAGCAAAGAAAGGATTTCTCGCAGAATTCTTGAAGAGTGAAGGTCTCTTGGGCCCTTTTTATTGGAAAAAATCTTGGAAAATCTCTTGCGCGAGGGTTTTGCACAGCTTTAATACGCAACAAGTCCCGCAGAACTTTCGGAGAAACTCTTCCTTAAAAAACGACATCTTTCTTAGTGAATACGCAATATTTTTTCTCGAAAATGCCTTTGGAAAAATTAAGAAAATCTCTTGCGCGAGGGTTTTGCACAGCTTTAATACGCAACAGGTCGCGCAGAACTTTGAGAGAAATTCCCCCCTAATCAAAGGCATCTTACTGATGCGACACCGTTGTCACCAGAAGGCGCGCGACAACGTTGTCACGGGTCGTCCGCACGACGCTATTCCAACGTTAAGAGCGGCTGGAGCACCGTTTTAAAGGCGAAAGGCCTCGCTACTTTTTGCTTTACCAGCGCTGGCGCTTAGTGAATGAATCTCTCTCCATCTGCACCCGTTTGTTCTCTGTGCGGCTTGAAAGGCGGATGCACTTTAGGGAGCGTGTGCGCCTTTACTTTGGTGATTGAACCACGGGCGCACGGTCGTTTCCCAAACGCGCAATCTGTTCGGCAGTTGCAGGCTGAGTGACAATTTTCAGCAGTCGATATTCTTTTCCCGGTGGCTGGGGGAGCACAGTAAACCTTCGAGTGCGGAACCTGGCGGCACAACCTCCAAGCCCTGTTCATCGGTTGCTTTGTTCCGTTCGCCGAAACGACGCGGTTGCACATAGCTGTTTCAATACATCACCAAGTGGGCCTTAGTAGAATTGTTGTGCGCCAGCCTTTCACTTTTCTGCCGATGTAATTCGCCCCACATCAATGCTTATCGATTTTCGGCGCTTGATGGCGCTTCTGTTATTCGGTTGAATTCTGCTCAACGCAAGCCTATGAAACGCCTTCTCTCATTGTTTTGGCTAGAACCCATCTCATAAATGCCTGAGGAGGATGAGAGCGCAACCGAGGTGAAGGAAGCCCAGGAAATTCTCGGCGTGATATTCCCAGCGCACCACCAGACGGCGAAAGTTGTAGAGCCAGGCGAACAGGCGTTCGACTTTCCAGCGCCGACGAAAGCGCCGCAGCCTGCGGCCATCCTGCGTTCGGTTCTCCGGCCGGCGTCCCTGCCGGTGCGGTGCGATCACTTCCGTGGCAAACTCGGCCATCATTTCCCGGTCGAGTGGATCGCTGTCGTAAGCTTTGTCCCCGACGTCTGGCGCACCAACTTCACTTCAGCCGGTGAAGCACTGGCTGTGCACAGGGCGAGAGGAAGACCATGGCTGTCGACAATGCCCATGATTTTGGTGCCCTTGCCGCGTTTGGTCGGTCCGACCTGTCGCCCCCTTTTTTCGCCGGCACAAACGTGCCGTCGATGAAACATTCGCGCAGATCCAAACCACCGCGCTCCTGCAAATCCTGCGCGATGGCCAGGAGCACTTTCTCCATCACGCCCGAGCGCACCCAGTTTTGGAAACGGCGATGGACGGTTTGATATTTGCCGTATCGCTTGGGCAAATCCTGCCATGGTGCGCCCGTGCGCAGAATCCACAAGATGCCGTTGAAGACGTTGCGTCGATCGCTCCAAGGTCGTCCGCGCCGATCGGCACGCACAGGATCTTCGGGCAGGATGGTACTGATGACTTTCCATTGCTCTTCTGTCAGGTCCATCCACCTTCATCTAAACACATTCGTGCAAAGTACAAGACTTATTTATGAGATGGGTTCTAACCATTTCAATCGTGGTTGCACATAGCCAAGTCGCACCTCCGGCCACCGCCAACCAAGCAAATAACGCCGCACCGCAAATTTCGGCGCCAACGCCAGTGTCAGCAAAGGATTCCGTGGATTTGCTACTGTCGTTTCAAAGAACTTTGGCGGACCAAGCCAAGGCTCATCAGGACTCGATTGAACGCGCCGCTGAGAAGCACCAAATGTTTCTTGAGAGTTGGTATAGCAGAATTTGCACTTGGGGAGGATGGATAGCGGTCGGTTTTGCAGCGTTACTTGCATTCTTTCATTTCAAATCGAAAGGAGAAGTGTCTCGTGAAGTGCAGGTGCTCTTTGAAAATAAGGCGAGCGCAATAATTGCACAAAAAGTTAGAGAATTTGAAGGTGAGCTTTCCAGCAACAGGGAGAAAGTGCGAATCCAAGTTGAGGAGCTTAAAAACGAGACAACTAAGGACGTCGATTTCGTCTGCGAATATGCTGCCGTTATGGTGCATGCGGCTATGGTGCTTAGCACGGACCCTAAATCAATTGCCCCGGACCAAATGAAACGACGCGCAAACGATGCCCGGGACCGCTTAGAAAAGTTTCAAACGAGAGCGCCGCTACAACGAACGACTGCAATCTTCGTTGCCAGACTGGAGAAAGTTGCTGGCGATTTTGATGCCGCGCAAAAAGCCTTAAAGAGGGTTATTGAAGGGCGTCGGAAGAAGGGTAAACCTTTGGACCGCGATACAGACCAAGCCGCACTGCTTTTCAATCGCGCGTGCTATTTAAATGTCATGGGAAGACAAACAGAAGCTACAGTGCCAAAAGCAGGAGAAAAGTTGCGTGCCGAGGCTTGGGACGTTCTCAAAGAGTGCGTAGAAATAGAACCAAAAAACTTAGAGGAAGCCAAAAGCGATGACGAACTGTTAGACATTGTAAACTCAGGAGGTCGAAAATGGGACGACCTGAAACAATGAAAAGCCCAGAATCGTTTCTGGGCCGCAGCAGGGGCTGCAATCAGAGCGAGATGCCTGGCTTGTCAATCATAGGTTCTTTTCGTTCGTTCATGGCCCTAACATTATCAATTTCGAGCGCCGCGTCAAATGTATTGCGTCACCTTTCTCGGCAGCCTTTAGCCTAATCCCGCGCGAGGCTGTGTGAAAAGGGTTGGACGCTGGCTGGAGGTTTGAGCGCGGCGTGCTCTTGGGGAAAATGTTTTCGGGCCAGGCGTCAGGTTCGAAGATCACTCATCTCAGCCGCTCTGACTCATAGGGTGGGCACGGAGGGAAAAATTCCTGAACAAAACTTCGCGGCGGCCTTTTACGCCGCGCTCAGCGCTCGTTTTTGCACCGCGGCCAGCAGTTCCTTCCAACTCACCAGGTTCAGGACGCGTTTCATGTTGTAGGCCAGGGTGATGAGCGTCCACTCGGCGCGCACCATCTCCAACCCTTTCACTAAAAAGTAGGTGTAGCCCAGCGCGCGTTTGATCGTGCCAAAGGGGTGTTCGACGAGCGCCTTGCGCCGCTTCATTTTTTCAGGATGCGCTCGCACGCGCGCGGCCATCTTCTCCATCAGTTCTTCGTCTTCTTCGCGGGTGATGGTCCGGTTGCCCTGGTTGCGCGTGCATTTTTCTTTGAGTGGACATTTCGCGCAGGCGTTCGTGCGGTAGTAGCGCAGGGCGCGGCCTTTTTCATAGGTGTTGAAGCGGTGGATCAACTCCACGCCGGCAGGGCAAACGTAAACATCCTTCTCGGGGTCGTAGGTAAAATCTTTCTTGGCGTATAATCCGCGCCCGGTGTTGGCGCTGGTATCGGGCTTCTGGATGTAAGGGGTGATGTTCTTCTCGACGCACAGGCTCACGTCCGCGTTGTTGTAGTAGCCCGCGTCGGCCACGACTTCGAGGTGCTCCACCGCCAATGTTTCTTTGGCTTCGCTGGCCCCGCCCGCGAGTTGGCGCAGGTCGGTCACGTGGTTGGTCACGTCGTCGGCCACAATCAACTTGTGCTTTTCATCCACCGCGCTCTGGCAGTTGTAGCCAATGACCGTGCCCCGGCTGGCGTGCATTTTGCGCGCGTCGGGATCGGTGGTGGAAAGTTGTTTTTCTTCGCCCGCTTCGAGTTGGCCCAGCAACTCTTCGTGCCAGTTTTTCTTTTCCTGGAGCGCGGCGATCTTTTCCTCCAGCTGGGCACGGGTGAGTTTTTCCTGCGGGCTCGTTTCGCTCGCGTCGCCGGCATCGAGTGCCGCGGTGTATTCCTCCAGGCGCGCATCGGCCCGGGTGATTAACTCGGCCAGCTTCTTCTCATTATAATTGCGATCGCGGCTGTTCACCGCCGCCAGCTTCGTCCCATCCAGCGCGATGAGTTCGCCGCCAAACAACTTCAACTCGTGGCAGAGCAGATGAAATTGCCGGTGCACCAGCTTGAAGCTGGCGCGGTGGTCGCGGCGAAAATCGGCGATGGTCTTGAAGTCGGGCGCGAGTTTGCGCACGAGCCAGATGAGTTCCAGGTTGCGCTGGCACTCCCGTTCCAGCGCGCGCGAGGAGCGGAGGCGATGCAGGTAGCCGTAAAGATAGAGGCGCAGCAGATCCCCCGGATGATAAGGCGGTGCGCCGGTGTGGGCGGCGATGGCCTTGGGAAAGCCCAGCGCGAAGAGGTCGAGCGAGGCGACGAAGGCATCGATGAAGCGCACCGGGTTATCCGGCGCGCGAGCTGACCGTCTACAACGTTCCCGGCGGGCACATGATTGAGTTCGCGTCGCGCCTGCGCAGCACGTCCGGTCGCGTTCGGATCGATGGCGATCCGCAGCACGCCGGGTTTCAATTTCGCGCGCACAACGATGTCGACGCCTACACCACCAATCAAACGATCTTCATTCGACCCGACGGGATTGGGAAGCCAGCCGGGACGCGCAATTGGGATCCACAAACGCGCCAAGGTCCGGTGAACATGCCCTGGAACGCGATGTCCTTCGTGCTCGGCACAAACCGATACACCGTGGCGTACCTCGATCGGCCGGAAAATCCCAAGGAAGCCCGGTTCAGCGAACGGGAATACGGCCGCTTCGGCTCCTGCTTCGAATACACGATGGAAAAGGACAAACCACTCACGGTGAACTATCGGCTGTGGTTACAGGACAGTCTCGTGAAACCCGAACAGGTCGCAGCGCTCAGCAGCGATTTCATCGAACCGCCGCAGGTGACGGTCCAGGCATCAAGGTAGGCGACTGCCGCCCGGATATTTCCAGATCTCCAGTGCTTCCGGCAAACTCGCCGACTGAACAAATCGGTCCGAAGCACGTTGTAACCGGTAAGCGGTTCGCGTGTGCTCGAATGACTCCGGAAGCTTTGTTAGTGAAACCAGCCGGCGCGGCGCGAACGCTCCGGCCACTTCGGGAATGTCCGTTACTCTCAATACATTCAGCAAGGCGGGACCCTGCCAATGTGAGCCGGGCGCGTGGTTCAAAATGACTTGGTTAATTCGATCATCGAACAATCCGGCGTAGAGCGCCACAATTCCCATCTCGTCTTTCCCGTAAATGGAGATCGACGGAGCGAAAATAGTTTGTTCCTTCGCCGCCCATTCGACAGTGCGCAGCGTATCCCAGACTTGCATCGCCGCGATGGTGCGCCCGACCCACACGGCGGTGCGCTCGGCATCCGCGTAGTCGGACGGCGTCATGGAGACTTCAGTGAAACGCGGGTTCAGCATCAGCACGGTGTAACGGCCCAGCACAGGAAGCAGTTCATCAATGTCCGACGAATGAATCGAATCCGTCGGGCGCTTCAAGCATTTGTTCATCAACGTGGACGATGTGAAGGGTGAACTGCGCGTGGAAATTCTGAGCGCGACTGGTCAAGCCATCCCGCGCTTCACGGCGAAGAATTGTGTGCCCGTGACGGCGAACATGACATTGCAGCCTGTTCGCTGGAACGGAGTTGAAGACTTGTCATCTCTCACGAATCAGCCGGTGCAGTTTCGCTTTCATTTGAAGAATGGCCGGCGCTACGCGTTTGGATCTCGCCGGAAACTTCCGGGGCGAGCCCTCGCGACACGGGAAGCGCTTTCAAATGACAGTAATCGATTGGGAATGACCGTGGATCGAATCGTCTTCGGCCCGTTCGACCACGCACCTGCTCCGAAGACGAGTGAATTTCTTCCGTTTATCAGGCCCGTGGCAGCAACCGGCGGCGATCCTTGTTCCGCTCCAGAATCTTGAGTATCGCCGCGTCGTATTCGTAGGGCGCGAACGGCTCATCCAGCGTGCCGCCGATCTCCTGCGAGATGTTGTGCTCGATGCCCATGCGTTCGACGAAGAATTTGTTTCGCTCGTACTGTTCGATGGGATTCTTCGCGAGGAAGCCGTGAAAGTGGTTGTCCCAGATTCGGTGGACTACCAACTCCTCCCGCGTGGGAAGTCCGTAGTCCGCCGGATTGATAAAAAACTCACGTGCGTTCATTTGCCGCTCGCTCCATGCCGCGATTTTAGCCACCCGCCGAGGATGAGCAACATCTGCCGCGTTTAAAGCGTGTGATCGGCCACCGTGCAGGTCGGCTTGCTGTACACTTGCTCGATACCATACACCCCGCCGTAGGGACACTGCGGCATCAGAGACGGAGAACTGAACAAGTCGCTTACGCTAGGCGTGAGATAAGGCAGCGGAAAGTTTTTGAACGCCCAATCTTTCTTGAGGCGGTCGATGTGTCTCAGGTTCTCCAGGCAACTCCAGGTGGTGTAGCGCTGGCGCACAAACAGCCGCGGCTTGCCTCCCATCGAAGGCAGGTTGAACGGATACACATTCTCCCAATCGATCATGTTGGTGGAAACCTGGAGACCTCCCACCCGAAAGGAACTATCCACGATGAAGCTGTTGTTCGTGCGATGCAGATCGATCAACCGCAATTCTGGAAGGAACTGCGGAGCGATCACCAAAGAAAGGCTTGGCCCCGTAGAGCCATTCGTGAGGGCACACTGATAAAGAACGCAATATCTGTCTCCGGTCGCAGCCACTCGCGGCCGGAGCGGCGGTCCGCCAGAGAAGTAATAGCGAACAGTCATCGCGTCGTCTCGGAGCGTGCCATCCCCAAGTAATGGTTGAACAAATTGAACGGCCAGTCCCCATGTGTAGCAGGCGACGAGATATCCACGCGCGCCAAAGGTCGCGACCACATTCGTGTTGTAGTGACTGCCGCGCAGCATCGAGATCTCATGGCGCAGCGGTGCTCCTGATTCAGAAAGCATCCTGACGTGAACGGCGGACTGCCAGAGATGGCTCACGCCGCCGTAACAGCAAAGGTTGGTATCAATGATCCACGGGCCTTCATCGGCGCTCCATGCGACGAGGTAGTTCGTGCCGAAGGAGCACGCGGTGGCATACGGACGCATCGAGTTGGTTTCGCTGACTTGCGTTGGACTCCCATTCAATGCGCCGCCAGTGATTCTTTGCGCCACGACGCGCCAGTCGTTGCTGGCAATGTTTTGCTCCATCCACGCGACGAGGTGATTTGTCCCGTCATTGTCCACGGAAGGATAGCGCTGCGGTTGCGCGGTCGCAGAGACTGCGAAAGTGTTTCCCAATGATGCAGCAGAGAAATCAATCAGGCGCGCGAACACAACGCTGTTCGAGCCGGCGCTCTGCCAAACGATCAATGCTTCACCAGCCGCGACACTGAACGAAACCGCTTCCTCCACAACGTTGGTAGCCAAAAGCGAAACCGGTCCAGCCGTCGCCTGCGAAATACGTGCCGCGGAAAGAAGGTTGGGCGCGCTGTTGGTCTCGAGCCACGAAAGCAAATAGTCCGCGCCGGCTTTGGCCACCCTCGGACTCCTGCCGGTAATCGACAGCGAGAGATTCGAGACTACGATTCCGTTCGTATCGAGGAAGAGCAGTTGCATGGCTCCGTTCCCGAGGACGGTCGGCGACACAAAATGCTGTCCGTTGAAAATCACATTCCCCGGCGCACCCGGGAGACCGGCGCCGCCCGTCGGGAAAAGCAGATTGGAAACCGCCCCGTGCGTTGCGGTTGAAAGAAATCCCGCCAGGAGAATGGTGAGAATTGTCTTCATTGGCCGGTTCATCGGCAAGAGCCCATCAGAGGTTGAACACGAAATCGGGAATGAGCAGGGCTAACTCCCGGCTTGCTTCACGTATCCGATTCGACATGCTCCGTCATCCCTGAAAGCCCGGACGAACTCGGAATACTGTTATGAAAAAACCATTCCTGCTGAGCCAATCTGTCGGAACTGCGCTCGTCGTCGGCTGGTGCGCGGCCACGGTTCCCTTTGCTTCCGCGCAGACGACCAACGCGGGTGCACCTTCACGTCGCAGCGGGACGAATGATCCCATCGCGCGCATTCGCGACGAAGGATTGAACCGCTCCGAAGTGATGAAGACCCTGAGCTATCTCACGGACGTGATTGGGCCGCGGCTTACCGGCTCGCCAAACATGAAGCGGGCGAATGAGTGGACGCGCGGGAAGCTTGAGTCGTGGGGACTGGAAAATGCACAAGTCGAACCGTGGGGCCATTTCGGCCGCGGCTGGTCGTTGAAACGATTTTCCGCGCAGGTGATCGAGCCCCAGGCCATTCCTCTCATCGCCGCGCCGAAAGCGTGGACGCCAGGCCTCGACAAGCCGATTACGGCCGAAGTGGTTTACATCGATGCGAAGAGCGAGGCGGATTTGGAAAAGTACAAGGGCAAGCTCAAGGACGTCATCGTGCTGGCGAGTCCCGTGCGCGAAGTGCGGGCGCGTTTCGAACCGCTGGCCAGTCGCATCGCGGAATCAAATCTTCTCCGGCTGGCCAATGCCGGGCCGACCGACACGCGGGCCTTTTTTCCGGGACGAACCGGGGGAACGAACGCCGCGGCATCGACCAATAGCGGACGTTTTGCCGGCGGACAAGGACCGCGCACGAATGCGCCCGGGCTTTCTTCGGCGCGCATCCTTTCTTTCGTGGCGAAGGAAAACGCTGCACTCGTGCTGACACCCAGTGGCGAAGGCGATGGCGGAACTTTGTTCGTGGCCTCGGCTTCCATTCCGGGCGCGGAGCGTCGCGGCGGCGGGACCAATCCGCCTCCGACCGCCATAGCCGGTGCGCCGCGCCAATCGGTGTGGGCCACAAACGCACCGGCGATTCCCGCGCAAGTGGCCGTGGCGACCGAGGATTACAACCGTCTCGTGCGCATGATTCAGCAGGGCGAGAAACTGAAGATGGCCGCGGACCTCCAGGTGCAGTTTCACGACGACGATTTAATGGCCTACAACACCATCGCCGAAATTCCCGGCAGCGATTTGAAAGATGAACTTGTGATGATCGGCGCGCACATGGATTCGTGGCATTCCGGAACCGGCGCGACCGACAATGGTGCGGGCTGCGCGGCGACGATGGAAGCAGTGCGCATTCTCAAAGCGCTGAACCTCCAGCCGCGCCGCACGATTCGCATCGGCTTGTGGAGCGGTGAGGAGGAAGGCTTGCTCGGCTCGCGGGCGTATGTGGCGAAACATTTTGGTTATTACACGAACATGAGCAACAGCGTGTCGTCGGCCACGCGGTCGCCGCGCGACGAGAACAATGTGCCACGGCGCAGATTTGCTTCCACCAATTCGCCCACGCGAAAGCTCATTCGCCAGCGCGATTACGAAAACTTTTCGGCCTACTTCAATCTCGACAATGGCACCGGAAAAATCCGCGGCGTGTACATGCAGAACAACGAAGCCGTCCGCCCGCTGTTCCGCAAATGGCTGCAACCCTTCTACGATCTCGGGGCGGAGACGTTGACCTACGGCAACACGGGCGGGACCGATCATCAATCGTTTGACGGCATCGGTTTGCCCGGATTCCAGTTCATCCAGGACCCCATCGACTACTGGACGCGAACGCATCATTCCAACGAAGACGTTTACGATCGCATCCAGGCGGACGACATGAAACAGGCCGCGACCATCATGGCCGCGTTCCTCTACCACGCCGCGACGATGGACGAGAAGTTACCGCGCAAGCCGCTCACCAATTAATCCGCCGTGCGTTTGCTGTTTTCTTTCCTCGCGTTAATTGCGACGACCGCGGCGTTCGCGCAGGACCGGCTGAAAACCATGCCGGGATACGAGCGGTTCGACCGCATGAGCCGGGAGACGACGAATGCGTTCAAATCCGGCGCGCTCTCGGTGACGTGGACGAATGAAGGCAAAGCTTTCGACTATCGCAAGGACGGCAAATGGTTTCGCTACGATATCGCGGCCCGTGCTGCGACCGAATTGCCGCCGGCTTCGACGAACGCTCCATCGTCGCGGCGCGGCCGCCGTTCGGACACCACACGCGGCGAACCAAGGCCCGCACGCGGCCGGCAATACACGTCTGCGCTGTCCCCCGACAAAAAGCTCACCGCCCGTTATCACGACTACAATGTGTGGCTTCGCACCACCAACAGCACCAACGAAATCGCCGTCACGACCGAAGGCAGCGAACAATCCCGCGTGAAGTTCGGTTCCGCCACGTGGGTTTACGGCGAAGAGCTCTACCAAAACACAGCGCTGTGGTGGTCGAGCAACAGCCAGAAGCTGGCCTTTTATCGGTTCGACGAAAGCCAGGTGCCGAAGTTCTTTCTGCAAATGGATCAGACCAGGATAGTCAGCACGGCGGACGTGGAGCCGTATGCCAAAACGGGCGCCACGAATCCGGTCGTGGATCTCTACATCTACAATCTTGAGACGAAGGAAACGGTGCGCGTCGATGTCCGCGACGGGAAGGAATTCGATAACTCAGCCGTCGGCCACTACGTGTATGGCGTGTCATGGTCGCCCAACGGCCAGTTGCTGTTTCATCGTACGAACCGGCGGCAGAACATCATGGAGTTTTGCGCCGCGGATGCGGAGAGCGGCAAGACGCGGGTGATTGTGCGCGAGGAATGGCCGGCGAGCTGGACGGAAAATTCTCCGGAGATGCGGTCCCTGAAAGACGGCGAGCGCTTCATCTGGACCTCGGAGCGCAACGGCTGGAAGAATTTTTACCTTTACGATCTCAGCGGAAAGTTGCTGGCCGCTCTGACACAGCATGCGTCGTTCGAAGTCGCCAGCATCGTCCGCGTGGACGAGGAAGCCGGGGTGCTCCACTACATGGCGCGGGACGGCGATAACCCGATGAAGCTGCAACTGCATCGTGTTGGCCTCGATGGAAAAAATGATCGACGGCTCACGGATCCAAAGTTCAATCACATTGTCGACATCGCGCCGGACGGAAAGCACTTCATCGATGTTGCTCAGACGCATGATGAGCCGCCCGTGACGCGCTTGAGGAATGCGGATGGTTTGCTCATTGCTGAATTGGCGAAGAGCGATATCACGAGGTTCAAGAAGCTTGGCCTCAAGCCCGCCGAGCTCTTCACGTTCAAAGCAGCTGACGGCGAAACCGATCTTTACGGGATGCTGCATTTCCCGTCGGGATTCTGGCCGGGCAAAAAGTATCCGCTGCTCGTGAGCGTGTATGCGGGGCCGGCCACCGTGGGGGCGCGCGAAACTTTCACGATGCCGAATTCGCTGACGGAATTCGGCTTCCTCGTCGCCACGCTCGACTCGCGCAGCGCCAGCGGACGCGGCAAACGCTTTCTCGATTCCATCTACATGAAGCTGGGTCAGGTGGAGATTGACGACCAGGCCGCGGGCGTGAAGTTTCTGGGGCAGCGCCGTTATGTGGATAAAAAGCGCGTGGGCATTTACGGCACATCGTACGGGGGCATGGCTTCAGCTCTTTGCCTGCTGCGTTACCCGGATGTTTTCCGCGCAGCCTGCTGTTCCTCCGGCGTGACCGATTTTCGGAATTACGACACGATCTACACGGAGCGATTCATGTGGCTTCCGCAAGAGAACAAGAGCGGTTACGACGCGGTGAATCTCATGAACCTCGCGCCGAAATTGAATGGCCGATTGATGATTTACTACGGGACTGCGGACGACAACGTGCATCCAAACAACGCGATGCAATTGATCGCGGCTCTTCAGCGCGCGAAGAAAAGTTTTGAAGTGCAGGTCGGCCCTGACCTCGGCCACACCTCCCTCAATCGCGACCGCATGATGGAGTTCTTCATTGAGAACCTGGTGTTGAAGTAAGCACGTTTTACGGAGTACGGCTCGGTGTAAGCCTCCGCATGCCCGCCTTGCTTAACGTGCTCGGTTCACAGAACGGCGATCCATTCCCGCAGTTGAACCCCGCGCCTTCACCCGCTACTGTCCGCGCTCCCTTTCCCGGGGATTGATTAAATTATGCTCAAAGCCGGAATCGTCGGGCTGCCCAATGTCGGCAAGTCCACTCTGTTCAACGCCGTCACGCGCACGCGCAAGGCGGAAGCGGCGAACTACCCGTTCTGCACCATCGATCCCAACGTCGGCATCGTCACGGTGCCGGACGCGCGGCTCGCGGTGTTGAAGGACATTGCGAAGACGACGGTGGTGATTCCGGCGGCGATTGAGTTCGTGGACATCGCTGGTCTGGTGAAAGGCGCCTCGCAAGGCGAAGGACTCGGCAACAAATTCCTCAGCCACATTCGCGAAGTGGATGCCATTGTGCAGGTCGTGCGCTGTTTCGAGGACGCGGACATCCATCACGTCGCCGGCACCATCGATCCGGTGCGCGACATTGAGATCATTACCACCGAGCTGGTGCTCGCAGACCTGGAGAACGTGACGAAGCGGTTGGAAAAAGTCGCCAAGGACGCCAAGCGCGGCGACAAAGTTGCGCTCGCGGAACAAGCGGTGTTGCAGAAGCTGCAACCGCATTTGAACACCGGCAAGCCCGCGCTCCTCGCCGCGCTCACGCCGGAAGACAAAGTCGTCTCGCGGCAGTTTTATCTGATGACCGACAAGCCGACCATCTTCGCCGCCAACGTAAAGGAATCTGATTTGGCCAAAGCGGACGCGAATCCTTACGTGGAAAAAGTGCGCGATTATGCGCGCACGCATCATGGTTGTGAGACCACGGTCATCAGCGCGCAAATCGAGAGCGACCTGGTCGATCTTTCGCCGGAAGAGGCGAGGGAGTTTCTCCGGGAACTGGGTGTCTCCGAGTCAGGCGTGGGCGCGCTGATCCGCGCGACCTACCATTTGCTGGGGCTGCGCACCTATTTCACCGCGGGCGAAAAGGAAGTGCGCGCGTGGACGATTCACGCTGGTCATACGGCACCGCAAGCGGCCGGCGTCATTCACACCGATTTCGAGCGCGGGTTCATCAAGGCGGAAACTGTGGCCTACGATGATCTCGTGAAATGCGGTTCGGTCGCCGCGGCGCGCGAAAAGGGTCTCTATCGCATGGAAGGCAAGGAATACGTCGTGAAAGATGGTGACGTGTTGTTGTTTAAGTTCAACGTCTGATCCCTCTCCCTCTCACTCGTAATCGTAATCCTCGCCCGAGATTGAGAGCAGGATTACGATTAAGAACAAAGTTCAACGCCAACCGCCCGGTTCCCAGTACCATTCGCCGCGGCGCTCGACCCAATGTCCTTCGCGCCAGACGGCGCGTTCGCGCGGGGGCGCTTCCCAACGCCCGCCCTGCCAGAGCCAGCCATCGCTCCAGACCCAATAGCCCGGCACCCAAACGTAGCGGTGTCCGGGCGAGCGTGGAACAACTTCCCGCACCGGTGGCGGCGGCGCCTGCCTGATGACGATCGGCGCGCGCACACGTTCGCGAACGACAGGGGCAGGATGAGTCACGACGACATGACGTTCAGGCGGTGCAGCGCAGCCGGTAATGATGATGAATGATGCGAACCCTGCGAGTGAAGCCATCCCCCTTTTCATGTGGGAATGTTCCCCGCTTGAGGAGAAATTCAAGCGGCCCTGAGTCCGTGGAACTTACGCACTGCGCAAACGGCCGACGATGAGAGAGCCGACAAACAAGACCACGCAGACAAGAACGATGGTCGGACCGCACGGCACTTCGAGTTGATACGAGAGCATCGTGCCGCCGATGCTGCTAAGGAGCCCGAAGAGCAAACTCAAAACAATTTGCTGACGAAGATTTCTGCTCACACTGCGCGCCGCGGCCGCGGGAATCACAATCAGGGCGGTGACCAGAATGATTCCCAGCAGGCGAATGCTGAGCGCGACCGCGAACGTGAGCACCAGCACGAAGAGATAATTCATGCGTCGCACCCGAACGCCGCACACATGAGCCATGTCTTCGTGAGCCGTGAGCAGCGCGACCGAACTGAGCCGGGCGAGAAGCGTGGCGCTCACGATCACGAACAAGGCGGCCGCGAGCCAGATTTCCTGGGGGCCGATGAAGAGAATTTCGCCGAAGAGATAGCTGTGCAATTCGCCGCGAAATTCTTTCAACAAACTGAGAATGATCACCCCAATCGCCACCGAACTCGACAGGAGCAGCGCCATGATGGTGTCGGTGAGCAAGTCCGTGTTTTCGCGCAGCCACATGATGGAAAATGCAACGAGCAGACTGACCGCGATCATGGGCCAGGTCGGATCGGAGAGTCCGAACCAGAATCCAAGTGCCACGCCGGTCAGGGCCGCATGGGAAATGGTGTCGCTGAAAAACGCCATCCGCCGCGCGGTCACAAACACACCCATGAACGCGCAAAGCGGTCCGAGGAACAGCGCGGCGAGCAGCGCCCGTTGCATGGCGGGTTCGTTAAACATGCAGGGGAATGACGAATGACGAATGACGAATGACGAGTGAATGACGAAACCCGAATATCGAAAGAAGGACTGGCGGTTCGCAGCAAATCAGTTGGTCATTGGAACCTTGGACATTCCTTCGAAATTCGTCATTCGTCATTCGTCATTCCTTCAATGTGAATGGTGGTGCGCGTACGGCGTCGCGTGAATTCCATACGCCTGCTTGAGCGATTCCGCGTTCATCACCTGTTCGGGCGGACCTTCGCAACAAATGACGCCGTTCAGCGCATAGACGCGTGAGGCGTGCGAATAGACCATGGAAAGATCGTGCGACACGAGGATGACGGTGAGCTTCTGCTGCCGCTGCACGCTGGCGATGAGATCGTAAAACGTTTCTTCGCCCGGTGTGTCCACGCCGGCCGTCGGTTCGTCGAGCAGCAACAATTCCGGTTTGTGCAGGAGCGCGAAGGCGATGAGCACGCGCTGCAATTGCCCGCCGGAAAGCTGCGCGATGGGGCGGTCCAGAATGTTTTCCACGCCGATGTGGACGAGCGACGGCTTAATCAATTCGTCGAGCTCGCGGTGCGATTTGAAAAACCAGTTCCTGGTCTGGCGCAAACGCAGCGCGAGAAATTCGCGGACGCTGAGAATGAAGCTGCGTTCAAGGGAGAGCCGCTGTGGGACGTAGCCCACCCGCGGCAGAGCTTTGTCGAGATTGCGCTCGCCAAAGATTTTCACTTCGCCCTCCGAGAATTTTTGCAGCCCCAGAAGACAGCGCAGCAATGTGGTTTTGCCGGAACCGTTGGGACCAATGAGCGCCACGATCTGGCCTTGAGGAACCCGGAGGTTCACGCCGCGGAGCACGGCGACGTCTCCGAAGTTCACGCGCAAGCCGCGGACTTCGACGGCCAGCGATGGGTGCAGGCTGATCGATTCGGTCGGCATTACTTCAGATATTTTTCGAGCACGATGGCATTGGCGCGCATGAGTTCCTCGTAAGCTGAAGGAGAGGGGGCGCCCGTTTCAAGTGTATCAAGTTCAACCAGATTCACACCCAGGTCGTCGGCGATGCGGCGGGCCATGCGAGTGCGTCCGCCCGGCGCGACAAAAATCACGTCGATGTTCCGGGCGCGCATCGCCGCCCGCAGCCGCGAGAGATACTTCGGCGTCGGGTTCACCTCCGGCACCTCCTCGACGACGCCGGCGATTTCCAATCCATACCGGCGGGCGAAGTACGGAAACGCATCATGATAAGTGACGATGGCGCGATTGGTCACGCTGACGAGCATGCGGCGAATGTCGCCGTCGAGTTTATTCAGTCGTGCCATGTAAGCGTAGGCATTGGTGGCGTAACTGCTGGCGTGCGCGGGATCAGCGCGTTGCAGCGCGACCAGAATGTTGCTCACGCCGTGCGCCGCGAGCTGCGGATCAAGCCAGATGTGCGGATTGGCGTCCGTCGCACGATCTTCTTCTGAATGGCCGTGATGATGTTCGCCCGCAATGAGTTCTGCATCCAGTCCGGCGCTGACCTTCACAATGTTTCTCGCGTCGGGCGCACTGCGCAGAAACCTGGGCAGCCAGCCTTCGAGGTTGAGACCGTTGACGACAATCAAGTCCGCCTGCGAAAGCTTGCGGGCATCGCCCGGCGTGAACGCATATTCGTGCGGCTCAGCGCGTGGTGGCAGAAGGTTCTCCACGGTGGCGTTCGTTCCCGCCACATTCGCGGTCCAGCAATAAAGGGGAAGAAAACTTGTGGCGATGCGAGGCTGTTCGCCTGCCGGCATCACATTCAGCAGACACAGTTCGGTCAGGAGTATGAGGAGGAATCGACGAGCCATGTTCTTGGGCTTATTTCGGCCGGCGAGCGATCAGGATGCGATTGGTCGTGACCAGTATCCTGTAGGGTTGCCGCGCCGGGTCCAGGAATTCGCCCAGATCGTTTGGGGATTGCGGAGCCATCCAACCCAAAACCTTTATTCGGGTGCTATGAGGTGAGCGCTGCATCCCAATCCTTCCACACCGGATCGTAGCCGAGACGCGAAATCACGGCGGCGATTTCTTCGGGCGAACGATCGTCCGCAATGTCGAACTGACCAGTCGCGCGGCGGCGTGAAGCGGACCATTCGCTGGCGCCGCGGGCGAGTTCCACGATGCGACCGCGCTCCGTGAGATGAATGTTCTCCGCGCCGGCGCCGGTGTAGCCGCCCGGCTCGGTGTGGCTGCCCGCGCTCATGAGCGTGATTCCCAGCGGGAGCAATCCATCCCGGAGATTCGCCGGTTCACGCGTCGAGAGGACGAGGCCCACGTCGGGCAGGAACAAGCGGAACGCGCAGATGAGTTGAGCGAAATGGCGATCGCTGAGTTCCGTCAGCGGCTCGAATTCACCGGCGCATGGGCGCAGACGGGGAAGCGAAATCGTGACCTGTGCTTTCCAGCAATGGCGCAGCAAATACGCTGCGTGAGCGGCCACGGCCAGCGCTTCGCTCCGCCAATCGCCCAATCCGAAAAGCGCACCGATGCCGAGACGGCGAAAGCCGGCATCGTAAGCGCGCTCTGCGGTTTCGAGGCGCCAGTCGAAGTTCCGCTTCGGTCCGGCGGTGTGCATCCGCGCGTAAACATCGCGGTCATAAGTCTCCTGGTAAACGACGAGACCTTCTGCGCCTGCGTTCACCAGCGGCTGATAGCCTGTTGTTTCCATCGGGCCAATTTCGAGCGAAACACTCGGCACCTTGGCATGCAGAGCACGAACGCAATCGGTGAGGTAGCCGTTCGAGACGAATTTGGGATGTTCGCCGGAAACCAGCAGGACATTGCGAAAGCCCTGCTCCATGAGTGAGCGCGCTTCACGCAGGACCTCATCCACGGAAAGCGTGACACGCAGGATCGGATTGTCGCGCGAGAAGCCGCAGTACTGGCAGTTGTTGATGCACTCGTTGGAAAGGTAGAGCGGCGCAAAAAGTCGAATGACCTTTCCGAAGCGCTGCACGGTGAGCGCGTGCGCGCGGCGCGATAGTTCTTCGAGCTGGGATTCCGCCGGCGGAGAGATGAGCGCAGCAAATTCATTGAGCGTCCGAACCGGTTTGCCGAGCACCGACTCCACTTCCGAAGCGGTCGTGTCCAGCGACCGCTCGACGAGTGAAGAGAGCGGCAAGCGGTTGAATTCAGCGACAAAGCTCACGGGGGTATCTTCGTTGAATCGTTGAATCGTTCAATCGTGGAATTGGGGTCCGGCCTTGCCGGTTTTCACGTTGCACGTTTCACGCTTCAACGCTTCTGCTCAAAGTGTTTCACGCTGAATTCGAATGCGCGCCGAGCCGCTGGTTCATAAAGGTCGTCTTTGTCATGCCCGGCGCCGCGGATTTCTTCGTATTCGTGGCTGACCGTGAGTTGTTCCAGCTTCTGATGCAGCGCGCGCTTGCGATCCAAAAACTCATCTTTCGTTCCGACGATGAGTTTGATCGCAACCTGACCGCGAATGACTGCCGTGTTGCGCTCGGCCAGGGTGAATGGATCGTTCTCCGCAAAGCGCTTCGCATCGCCGCCGAACATTTGTGCGTAAACCTTGGGCAAATGCTTCTTGAAACTCGCCGCATCGCCGAGCGTGGCTCCGTAAGCGACGACGGAACCAAACAGGTCAGGATACTTGAAGGCCAGTTTCAACGCGCCAAAGCCGCCCATGGAATAGCCGTGCATCGAACGCCCGCCGGCCCTGGCGATGGTGCGGAACTTTTCATCGATGTGCGGGATGAGTTCTTTGACGACGAGCGTTTCGCCGGGCATGGAGCCGTCGGGTGAATCGCAGAAAAAGCTGGTCTCGCCGCCGTTGACGAACACGAGGATGGATGGCCCAAAGCGTTGGCATGCGTCCCGCCAGTGTTTCGCGTAATCGAGATAGGAACTCTCGTTTCCCTCGTAGCCGTGCAGGTAGTAGATGACCGGGTAATGGTGTTTGGATTGGGTGGCGTAGCCGGGTGGCAGGCAGATGTTGAAACCCACGTCCGTTTTCAGAGCTTGGCTGCGAAACGTCGCATGCTGAATGTCCGGCCCGGGACGCCGCGGCGGATTGTTCCAGCTTGTTTTCGCCCTCAGTGAAAAGGGGCCGATCAAAACCAGGCTGGCGATCGCCCATAAGAAACTCCTCATTTGCCGGCGAATATCGCCCGTCTGGAAACCAGCGCAAACAGAAAGCGGCTTTCGGGGATTGCACATCCGTTGCTGCACAACTGATCGCTTGAGAGCCAAATGACCTTGAGCACCGGCCGAAGCACGAGGGGATCGTAAGTAAATTGCTTGTGGAGGCGGCCAGCCCGGTGGTAGCGGCCGTGAATGCGGGCGAGGGACTCGCGTTTGGCGGACAGACTCATGTTCGTTGCTTGGGTAACCACGAACTTGAGTCTCAACTTTGAACTTTGAACATGGAACGTTGAACACTAGCTTCGCGCCATGCGCAAACTCGTTTCCGCTCTGCTTATTCTTCTCGGCATAATGTCCATCACGCGCGCCGCCGATGAAGCGAAACCGTTGCATGCGCTCCTCGTCTGCGGCGGTTGCTGCCATGACTACGCCAATCAAAAGACAATTCTCAGTGAAGGCGTCAGCAACCGAGCGCAGGTGGTTTTCACCGTTGTCCATGAAGGCAACGACCGCACCAATCGCGTTTCGATTTACGAGAAACCAAACTGGTGGAAGGGCTACGATGTCATTGTCCACAACGAATGCTTCGGCTACGTGGAGGACGACAGGTTCATCGAGAACATCACCGCTGCTCACGCCGCCGGGGTGCCGGGAGTGTTCCTTCATTGCTCCACGCACAGTTATCGCATGGCGAAAACGGACGCGTGGCGCCAGACACTGGGCCTTCGCTCGATGAGCCACGACAAGGCCCGCGATCTGACGGTCAAAAATGTGAAGCCGGAGCACCCGGTAATGAAAGGCTTCCCCGCGGAGTGGCCCGATACGAAGGATGAGCTGTATCGCAACGAGAAGTTGTGGCCTTCATTGACGCCGCTGGGCACGGCCTTCAGCGAGGAATCGAAGAAGGACCATGTGGTGATTTGGTTGAACGAGGAGGGAAAGACGCGCGTCTTCGCGACGACGCTCGGGCACAGCAACGACACGATGAAGCAGGATGTTTATCTCGATCTCCTCACACGCGGCCTGCTTTGGGCGTGCGACAAGCTGGATGCCGAAGGCAAACCAAAGCCCGGCTACGGAACAGGGAGATAGTTGCGAGAAGGAACGCGTCAACCGCGCGCCGCATAATAGGCATCCACTTTGGCTGCCACGTCGCGGTACCCAATGTCAGCTTCGTAAATCTGTTTGAACTGCTCGATGGCTTCGTCCGCCTTGTTCATCTTCTCGTAAACACAGCCGAGGTCGTAGAGCATTTCCTTCTTCTCGTCATCGAAGCCGAGCTTTTCCTTGAGAGCATCCTGAAATCGGCGCGCCGCCATGTCATTCATTCCCTTTTTGGCGAAGCAACGGCCGAGATACATGATTGAAGCCAGCCGGCGCTGCGGGTTGTTCTGCGCCTTCTGGAATTCCTGCGTGGCTTCGTTGAATTTTCCTGCGTTGTAATAAAGCTGGCCCAGCTCAAAACGAATCTGGAGATCGGTCGGATATTTTTCCGCGCGCTGGCGGCACGCCTCCAATTGAAAAGCAATCTTCTGCGCATCGAGTTCCGCCGCACGCTGATCGTAATCCGGCGCTGCGGTGTCGAGCTGCGATTTGAGATGGTCGAACTTTTTTAAGTTCGTCTCGGCGATGACTTTCTCCAGCGAAGGGTCAGCCGCATTTTCGGTCGTGCGAATGCGCTCGAAGTAGCCCAGCGCCTTATCGAAATCCTTTTTCTGCGCGTAAAGCTCCGCAACGTTGCGCATGACCTTCAGGTTGCCTGGCTCGTTCTTCAGCCGCGCTTCGTATTCGTTAATGAGGTTTTGCGCGACATCGTCCGACTTCACGACGCGATTCGCCTGTTCGAGTGAAACCGCTTCGCCTTTGTCCTTGAGAATGTCACGATACGAGCCGCCGGTTTGCGCGACCTCTTCATAGCCGCCCTCATTGAGCGTCTGGCGCGCGCTGACATTTTTCGAAAGCTGCAATATCTCAGGGTCGTTCGGCCGGACACGCAGCAAATCGTTGTAAACTTTCTCGGCCTTGTCGTTCTGTCCCGCCTGGGTATAGGCGTCCGCCAGTTGCAATGCCATCTCGCGGTCCTTCGGATTGTTTTTGTAGAGGATTTCCAATGACAGGATCGCAGTTTTCATCAGGCCCGCTTCCATCGCCGCATCCGCCAGCAACTTGTGCGCGCCCGTGCTCCACGGATCGCCGTTCAGGATTTCCTCCGCGGCTTCGATGGCTTCCAGCGGATTCTTGCGCAGCGAGAGCTGAGCTTTGGTTATCGCGGGCTGGGAAGTCGCGCCGCCAATCATCTTCTTAAAGAATCCCGTCTGGCCACCGCCGGTCTTCTTAACTTGCGCTGCCCGCAAGGCCTGCCGCGCATCAAAGAATCCCGGCTCCATTTTGAGAACGCCGCAAAGAATATTGATGGCATAGTCAAAGTTATTGCGCTGAATGGCGACGATGCCTTTGTCGTACAGATCGCGCTGCTGACGAGGAATCACGTTCAAAGGTTTTTCTGGCATGGTGAAAAGGCTAATTTGTCGTTGTCGAAAATTCCAACAGGAATTGCGTTACCCAGACGATCCGAAAGGCGGGAACGTAACAAGGTCATCGAAGACCGTGCGGCCAGGCGCAGCGTTCACTCCCGGGTAAGCTCTGCTCCCCCGTTTCCCGACACTCGTCCGGATCGTTGTTTTGCTGAATGCCCCGAGTCTCCCAATCAGGGGCGCTGCCCGCCGAATTGGTCACTTGCGCTGACCGCAATCCCTCGGTAGTTTCCGCGCCGATGCTGCCGCTGACTGCGGCAAAATCACGTGGCCCGCGTGGCGGAATTGGCAGACGCGCTAGATTCAGGTTTGTGTTTTCATCGATTTCTGCGGTTTTCATCTCCTTTCACCGCATTGCACGGAGACCCTGATTCTATTGGTCCGAATCGACGTTTCAGAAGAAAATGTCAATGCCCATTGAGGTTAGAGAAAAGGGGGAAACTAGCACAAAATCTAGCACAGCATGCTCGAACATCCAGAGATGCCCGATCGTGAGTAGATCGAAACTTCCCGCATAAACGCCGAGCCGCTTCCTGTTGCGCACATCGGGAGCGTAACAATTGCCCCCGGTTTGTCAGCTACGCGCATGCAACCGTGTTCGAGTCAGCAAGTCGTTGAGTCTGCCGCGTGTTTCGTCGGCCGGCAGTTCGCGCAACTGACTCGCATCATGCGCGGCCTGCAACTCGACGCGCAGGCGCTCGTATTCGCTTTGGTGAAATGTCACGTCGGCGTCTTCGAGCGTCGTGTTCTCGCCGGATTGTTTGCGGGCGATGAGGCCGGCAATGTAGGGGAGACGCGCCGCATCGTTGAGTTCCACTAGGTTCGCGTTCACCACACCGGTGCGCATCAAGTGAATGCCCGTGAGCAGCACGCGGTAAACGTAGAGCAATGGCTTCACCCGCCGCGGCCGTTCCTTGTCGAAAAGTTTCCATTGCGTCTCCGCAAAGCCGAAGTAGTGATGCGAGTGGTGCTTGGTGATGCAGTCTTTGGCGATCTCCTTCAACTCCGTGTGCTCCGGCGTGGTGTGAACGACGAGCGGTGAGAAAAGCTGCTCCAGCACGTAACCGTTCTTCTTGAGCAACAGGCCGAAAAATTTCTTCACGTCATGACTCACGATGTCCATCTCCAGCCCATCGATGACGCGCTCGTCCTGCACGGTTTCGTCACGCACCTCCAACCCGACGACCATGTCGAGCGGCAACACATGCGCCCCCGCGCAAATCGTAATCCGAGTCCGGCGACGGAAATCCGTAGAGATGCGCCCCGCTGATCGTGGCAAACAACAGCGGATACGGCTGCGCGGCAACGATGCGGTGAAGGCGTGGGTCGATAATCACAGTTCCAGCGTCATTTCAGCGTGCGACGCTTCACTTCAAACTCGGCGCTCGCTCGAATACGCCGAATATCTTCCGCTGACCCGTTGCTCGGCGTTTCTGCAAGAAGGTTTAAGTCATGACGCGTCCCAATCTGCGCAATCGCGTGAGCGAGGATTCGATACGACAGAAGTCCCGGATTATTTCGAAACCATTTCACTGTGACCTGAAGGATTTGTCTGGATGCTCTGTTACCGCGCCGCTTCGCGTGATCAACCAGGATAAACACACAGGTGTAGTCATTGTCCTTGCCGACAAAACTGTCCAACTGCGCGGCAATCGCCTCGTCGCTCCATTCGACTTTTCGGCGATCTTGAGGAGTGAGAAACTTGAGAAGCTGAGATTGCATCCATTCGCCAGTTTCAGGAGTGTGACACACCCACGAGAGAGTTTCAGCGTCATCAGGTTTCATCTGAGGCAGATACACTTCTATGCGCTTCAGAAATGCTTCGACGCACCAGTTCGGTACCACACCTCGCAAACCACACGCGCGTATGCCAAGATGTTCGAACACGTCCGGGACCATGTTTGCGCGAATGCTCTCGTTCGCAATATGCATGCACTCTGGTGTCCCTACAAATACCGCTGTTTGAACGAAATGTGGTTTCGTTCTGAGGCCCTCTGCGTGTTTAATGAATAGCTTCGTCGCGTCACGCGCAGGAATGTGCGAAAGCAAATCCGCCAATATATCGTCGACAATGTGCCGTGAATCACCGAATGCCGTTACCCCTTCAGAGAGCAATTTGCCAAGCATGGAGTCCGTCGCCTCGAAGAGTATCGGTCCCCAGACGTGATGCGAGATCGAAGCAAACCATATCTCGTGGCGCATGTTTTCAGCAACCGCACGCTCAACAGAGGAGTCTCGGAGTAATGCGCGGCGATGCACAGCCTTTCGATAGAAGATCGAGGAATTGTCAATCGTTTGAAGCAATGAAAGCTCTTCCCGTGTCGCACCCCAGCACCAGATCTCGAACGCAACTGAGCGCGTCGCCGGATCGAGTTCGGTATTCTCCCAAAGTTCCTGAAGCCGACGCCTGGATTGCGGGGAAAGATTCCGTCCGTTATGCCTGGATCGATCCCATCGGTCTGCAAGGAAATGCAAATCCCAAGTGGCTGCGCCACCTCGCCGACTTTTCGCATAGTCCTCAACCATGATTTCGACTGATGAGGGAGAATCGATTTCGTGAAGAATGGTTCTGATCGGGCTGTCCAGCGTCGATTGTGCGCCCCGTTTTGAAATCAGATACCGTACGACATCATCACGGATGGGGCGACGCAATCCACGAGCAAGGGAAACAGCACGATCATGTCTTGGCGGAAGGTCCTCTCCATTACTTGGTCGGCCGCGGAGCGTGCACCAGAACTCAAAGATTGGATCGAGTCTCGGCCCGAGCGGTTCATCACAACAATGGAAAAGCGCCCATAACGTATGTGGAAGAATTCGAGCCTTGTCCGTGGTGGATTGCCAACAGGTCACGACGGATTCAGCGAGTTCAGTCAATCCAACGTATCCCGCCAAAAGCAACGCTCCCTCTCTGTTTTCAACGGCCAAAGCGGCATCCGAAAGTAATGCCTTCAATTGCTCCTTCAGTTGCGGCATGTGGTGGGTTCTTGCGATCTGGACCATGTCGTCCCACCACGGGCTCTTGACGGCCGGAGGAAAGTCAGCCCGCCCCAGACGCGCAAGGTACAGTATCCCGCCCCACGCATTCCCGTTGCGAAACATCGCGCCTTGAATCGCAGGAAATGGTTCGAAATACCGCGTGAATTCCAGCACGAGAGGCGACTGCGTTTCCATCAGCTTATTAGCCACGGAATAAATAATCGAGCGGGGTGCCGAATCGAATACTACGTCCTTTTTTATCCATGCTGTTGCCGCATCTACGATCGCGGTCTGTAACGATGTTTGCGCGATACCAAACTCTGCAATCGCCTCAAATAACGCGACTGGGTTCTTCTCAATAAGTTTTGCAATGATCGCTTCTCCTTTCGGCAATCGAAGCAGCGCTCGACCGACGATGTTTGCAAAGAAAGGCTCGCTATAAACATCTTCGTCGTTGGCTTCAAGAAATCCCACCATCGCGTTAACGAGGAAATGTTCCTGTAATCGATCGTGCCGGAACACAAAGGTCTCCTCCTGAGTGACGTGGCACAATCTTCCATCCTTGCGCAAAACTTCGGCTGCATCACGTAATCCCTCGGTAGCTAGCAACGCACGAAGTTCAGTCCATGAAGGGTGAAGAGCCCGAAGTGAAATCATCGACCGAGCGACACCGTTGAGACAGTTGTGAAAGTCGCTGATAACCTCGTTTCCACCGACGACGATGTTTTGCAGTGTCCGGGCCAAGAACCGCTCTACGATTCTATCTGTGATTGACCGCAAGTCTTTCGAATCACTTGCGACTACCTGCGTGAGCAATCCAAGCAAAAATGGATCGTGATTCAGTCGTGCTGCACACTCGCGCATCTCAGCGTCCGCGACTTCAATCCCAAGGTGATCAAGTTTGGTTTGAATGACCGCGATAGCTTCGTCGGACGTGAAGCTCTCGACCGAGATCACACTGTGCTCGGCACTTTTCACGGCGTCGGCACCTTGGTTGGTGAGCAGTTCGGGCCAAACGGGACAGATAATGCATCTCCAGTTCCTGCGAGCACGTTCTGTATCGCTGTCGCTTAATGAGGTCCACGCTCTGAGCTTTCTCAAAATGCTGGTGGAGTCGCGGGATCGATTCACGTCGTCCACTAAAATGAGAAACGGAAACAGGTCGGGTAATAGTGAGGCGATTTTATTTGCTGCTGCACATTCAAGCTTTGGACGTAGCGCTCGAAAAGTTCGCGAGAGCGCCTCATCGAGCGTTACGCTATTTTCAACATTTTGTGCAGGCAGCCAAATCCCACACCTTCCTGCGGCTAAATGATCGTTCAGCACGGAGCTAGCCGTGGTGCTTTTACCGAACCCCGATCTTCCCGAGAGAAAAATGAGACTCGCTTCTGCAGCTCCGAGAAAATCGCGGGCGGTTCGATCAATCGTGCGGACGACGCTACGCTCGGCTCCGATCCGCACAAACTCCTGCGCGTGCGCCCGGCAACTTTCTTTACCAATGTCCAGCAACAGTTCGTACGATAACAGCTCTTCTTCTACGCCGAGGAACCGTTTTCGAAGGTACTGCCCGTTCGGATCGTAATCGAGGAAATCAGCCAGTTGTGTTTGCTCTACGATTAGTGGGTCTAAAGCCAAACGCTTGCAATGACTGTAAACGGTGGTCTGTAAATCTGACCGGACAGTTTGATTTGTTGTCAGGATGATTCGGAATTGCGCATTTATGAAGTTATCGTCACGCCGATGCTGCTCTGCCGTGCAAGCGGCTTTTAGGACATCACCATCATCGGCGCTCGATTTCCGTTTCGAGTCGGTTTGCGCGGTGTGGGCGAACAGCCACTTCTCTTGCAATTTGGCCGGGCTGATCGCCGTGGCCGCGATATAAACGAAGCGAGGTGGATTCGATTGAGGAACTAAACACCACGCATCGACGGGAGCTTTAACCGTCTTCCCTTCAGAATTAACCCCATGATGGATCACTGCCGCACAATCGGGATCAATCTTCCGGAGAGCTGCCATTGCGAGAGATTCAAACTTACCCGCGTCAGTGATAGCTCCCAAATGTTCGCGCGTCGTCATTGGCGCTTTGCTTCAGTAAATTTCCAGTTCGTGAACAGCGAGGTAAAGATTCATTCTCGAATCCGCACCATCTCCGCCCTCGCCTTCAGCAAAAACTCATTGGCCCAGGCGTAATCCGGGCGTTCGGGCAAATGGGTGGAGGCGAACGCCTCATCGAATTCTTTGTGCAGGCGCAGGCACCAGGCGTTGACGTCCGGCCACGCGCGTTCACCACGTTTGATGGTGAGCAGGGCGTCGCGCTCTTCGTCCAGGCGTACGCGCAGTTCGCCTTCGCGCAGGGCGCTGATTCCCGAGAGCAGCATGCGCATGAGGTGCATGGCGTGTTTCCATTTGATCTCGCCGCGGGCGCGGAGGTCCTGCTCCAACTTTTTGAACTGGCTCATCACGTAGCCGTTGTAGGTCTGGTAAATGAGTTTGGAGAGGAAGCGCTTGCGGTGGGCCAACAGTTCTTCAGCCAGCGGCGTGGTGTACTCAACGAGAGGCGTGTGCAGGCATTCGAGGATGTTCGGATTGGCCTTGAGGGCCATGACGAGGAATTTCTGGAGCTCCCAGTAGGCTTCCTGCGTGTCGTTGTTCTCGATCTGCTCGGGCACGCCGTAGAGGGACCAATGAAGTTCTGCGGGCGGCAGGTAAATGCCGCGGCGATCCACGTCGGAAGCTTCGTCGCTCAAACCGTATGCCTGCGAGCCAACGACGCAGCGGTAGATGATGAAGGGTTGCCAATCCTCAAAGTCGATACCGCGTGCCGTGGTCTCAATGCCTTCGTCTTTGAATTCTTTGAGGATGGAGAATTCGTTGCGGCGGAGCATCGCCTCCGCACCATCGTTGCAGCGCACCTTGTAAGCGTGCTGTGCGTCCGCCGGGGAATCAGTGATGACCGCGACTGCGCCAGCAGCGATGAGTTGTCCGCCGCCAATGCGATTGGCGTCATTGCGCGTCACGATGCGTGTGCCGGACGAAAGGATCAGGTGAACGGGGTGGCTCATTCAGCGGAGAAAATGCAAACAGGATTTGGTGTCAGTTTCGGGCTGGGTTTGGGTTTTGGTTTTGTCGATCTGCATCCACGACACGCAATGCGAGACCTGCTTCTGCCAAGCGGCTCAGGCTCTCGATGATTTCGTCGTAGGTATCGCCGATCACCCAAGGGGCAGCGACTAGCACTGTTTCAGTTCCTTGCGCTTTGGTGGTGTCGCAAAGCTTGATGAAGTCTGCAAACTTGGTTGCGTAATCTGGCGGCGTTCTGTGTTTCATGTTTCAACGCGTTCGAATGCTAAGAAGATGGCAGATTTGAAAAGCGCTATGGACGCCTCAGACGGTAATAACTTGCTCCCGCGCCAACAGGCAAAGTCAGCACCTTCCAAGCGCCATTCGTAGTCGGAGCTTGATTTACAATTTGCCAGGCGTTTGATGAAGACAAAGCAGAAACTGTCTGTAGTTCGTAACCACTGGAAGCTAATAAGGGCCAAGTGAGTTCAACCAAACCATTTGTCAGCCGGATGGAAAGCTTTACTTCAGGCTTCGTCTTGCCAGCGAATCCTGCAGCGTGAATCGCAGATATTTCATTGGCGGAAAGGGTTCGATTGTAAATCGAAAGTTCATCCACCTGCCCGGGAAAGCGGCTGGAGTTCGGATTCGACACTGTATCTCCAATGGCCGAGCCGGTATTGTCAGGTGTGATGGCCGGAGCAGAACCGGAACCCGCAAATTCGCCGTCCAAATAGAATGTCCGGCTCGCGCCGTTAAAGATGAGCGCAACGTGGTTCCAGTTGCTTAATTGCAAGGCGATTGTTCCCACCAGTTGATTGCCATTGTTAATCCAACTCTCCAGCTTGCCTGACGAATTGTTCATGCCAAGTGAGACAGCCCACCGACCCTCGGAATAAATCGTCGGCCAGGACTGGGAGGTAAAACTTGTGGGACGGACCCATCCTTCAATGGTCCAGTTCGTCATGCGGCTAATGTCGATATTCGCAGATTCAGGGATGCGCACTCTATCGTCGATGCCGTCGAGGCTAAAGGACATAGCCACCTTTCCGGTTGCATAGCTGGTGCCATTAACGAGTGTGCCATGATTAGTCCCGACCAAATCTAATGTACTGCCATCGCTGGGCCACCAACCGACTAATTCAGCCGGTGGCGAAATAGAAACCGGATTACTGATTGTCAAAATCAACGTCTGATTGGTTGTGCCTACCGCGTTAGTCGCATTCAGGGTGATCGGGAAAACTCCGTTGCTCACCAAATAACCGGAAATTAAGCCAGAGTCCGTGTCGAGCGAAAGACCTGCTGGCAAACCGCTGGCGCCAAAGGACGAGGCCACGTTCGATGCCGTAATTTGGTAACGGAAGTAGTTGCCAAAGGTTGCCGTCACGTTGGAACCACTGGTGATCAGAGGTGGAACACTAGGCAAGGCAAGGCCGTTCAAAGTCACTCCCTGAACTCCTGACAAGCGCAGGCTTGGAAGAAGCAATCGGCCGGGAACTATGACGGTCAGGGACGAATGTCCTACCGCCGAAAGATCCTGGAATGTGGAAAGCAGCGGCGCGTTTATCACGCCACCGTTGCTGGCGTTAAGCCGCACCCCACTGTCGGCATTCGACATGGTCTCCGCCAGCGCCGTGATGTTGGTGAGCAAGGGCAGGTTTACCACCGCCTGGCGAGTGGCCGCGATGTCGAGATAGCGGCTGGTGAAGTTTACCGTCGTCGGACTTCCAACAATCGTTTCCAAAGCCGGGAAGTTCAATTCACATCCGATGCTGCTGATGAATTGATCGCCAGCCTGCCATCTCACGCTGACGTTCGTCGGCTGGTTGTAGCTCGCCACGTTCGGAAACGTCAGCTTAGTGTCGTCGCCATCCACAAAAAGCTGGGCGATGCCATTGATGTTGGTCAGTGGCATCTCGACCGTCCCGGCGTTCAGCCGGAAATACCAAGTGCCAGGCAAAGCGATGAACTGTTGCGGCGTGGATAATGCGTTCAGGTTCATCTGCACCCCGCTGGGTGCCGTCAGAAGCGGTAACACGAGCCTGCCGGTGTCGGTGGCAGTGAGAAACGAGTGGCCAAGAGCCGAGTGGTCGTTGAAGGCACTAAGCACACCGGCGTTAACCACCCCACCGCTGCTGGCGTTTAGGCGCACGCCGCTGTCGGCATTTGCCATCGTCTCCGCCAATGCGGTGATGTTGGTCAACGCGGGCAGATTTAATGTCGCCTGGCGTGTGGCCGTGAGGTTGAAGTAGTGGCTGACAAAGTCCACGACCACCGGGCTGCCGGTAATCGTTCTCAAGGCTGGAAAGTTCAGTTCACATCCGATGCTGCTGATGAATTGATCTCCCGCTTGCCATAGCACACTGGTGTTGGTGGGCTGGCTGTAGTTCGCCACGTTTGGGAACGTCAGCTTTGTATTGTCGCCATCGACCAAGAGTTGAGTGATACCATTCACGTTCGTCAACGGCAGGGCAACCACTCCAGCATTGAGTCGAAAGTACCAAGTCCCCGGTAGAAGATTAAACTGCTGGGGTGTGGACAAGGCGTTCAGGTTCATCTGCACGCCGCTGGGCACGGTCAATAGCGGTAATACCAGCCTGCCGGTGTCTGTAGCCGTGAGGTACGAATGGCCAAGTGGCGACAGGTCGTTGAAAGTATTGAGCACCCCAGCGCTAATCACTCCTCCGTTGCTGGCATTCAATCGGACGCCGCTGTCGGCATTCGACATGGTTTCCGCCTGCGCGGTGATATTTGTTAGCGCGGGCAGGTTCAGCGTGGCCTGTCGCGTCGCTGCCAGATCGAAGTAACGGCTGGAAAAGTCCACGGTCGTGGGGCTGCCGGTAATCGTTTGTAAGGCCGGAAAGTTCAGTTCGCAGCCGAGATTGCTGATAAACTGATCTCCGGCCTGCCATCGGACGTTGATGTTGGTCGGCTGGCTGTAGCTGGTCACGTTGTGCAAAGTCAGCTTCGTGTTATTGCCATACACAAAAAGGCCGGCCCCAGTGATGGTCGTGGGTCCCGTGACGATGACGTTGCCACCACCGGTCACGTTGAACTGACGGCTGCTGGCCAGAGTGAACGCGTTGGTGAAACTCCAAGTGCCGCTGACATTCAGCGTCGTATCGGCACTGGCCGAAGTGGTGAATGGCACGCCCACTGTGACCTGGCTGACGGCGATTGTGCCCGAAGTCGGGAGCGTGAACGTGCCGTTTGTAATGACAGCGGTGTCGCCTGCGCCGGGAACGCGGTTGCGGCTCCAGTTGGTCGCGCCGTTGAAATTACCGCTGGCCGCAACCCAGTAATAAACCTCGCGCACGGTCGGGTCTGTGCCGTTGAGGAATTCGTCCAGATTGGAAATGCTGTCGCCGTCGTAGTCTCCGAAGGGCGATTGGTTCAGGTTGCCGAAGAAACTTGATTCCCACGCATCCGCCATGCCGTTGGCGTTGGAGTCGATGGAGAAAAACGCTGGGGTGCTGGTGACGCTGCCGCTGGCATTGGAGATCACAACGGTGTAGCTGCCTTCGTTCGCCGACGTGACAACGGGCAAGTAGAGGCTGTCGCCAGTGGCCCCGAGGATATTGGTGCCGTTGAACCGCCACTGGTAAGTCACCGGAGAAACGCTGGACACGTTAACCGAGAACCCGGCGTTACCATTGGACTCGGCAAGGCGATTGAGGGGTTGAGTCACGATAATTGAGAAGTTCTGAGACACTGGCTGTTGAGAGATTGGGCTGCCATTGGGATCGTAACTAATAGTCGAGGCGGCAAGACCTACATTAGGAACCAACCAGCAAGTTACGATGAGAGAGCCCAGCAAAAATGCCATCTCTCTGTCACTACTGGTTCGCCACATTTTTGACTTTTGGGGAGAGTTCATCTCGGTTTCATCTCCACGGCTATTCGTAACCAAGATCGTTTATCGTCGGAGGGGGAAGGTTATCACGCCAATGCCTTATTGTTGTGTTCCGGGAATCACTCCAGTTGTTGATTGGTCCGCCCCGATCATTCCAAAAATGGTTCCACCAATCCGCATCAGGGTAATCATTTGGTGTGCCTTTACAGCCTGCGTAACGGTGATTCGAATCGACTAAGTCGTCGTTCTCATCATATACGCATTCCTGTCCTGGTGAATGGTCTTGCTCTTTATAAACTTGAAATCCGCAGTGAAAGAACTCTTCACCTCGACGGTTTTCCCGCTTCCAATCAGGATTGTCCTTAAGGCAGCGGGGACGTTTTGGGCATCGCGACAGCAAGCCAAGCGGATCGATGTAACGAATTGGCTCGTTGCCAACGTATCCATAAAGATTAATGCCTCCGTACTCTTCGACAGGGTCGCGCGAAAGCCATCTGCCGACTGTCGCAACATATGCTCGATAAGGCGCGAATTGCAGGCCTGAAGGCCCATGCCAGAAATGACCGGTAAAAGAAAAAGAGGAAATCGGACTGACGTCGGAAAAGGTTGGCTTGCCCCAAGCATCGTAGTCGATGCGCTCATTCAATGCGCCCGTCGCGTCCACGACCTCGCGACTGCTACCCAAGTGGTCGCGGAGCGAAAGGCGATTCCCCAAAAGCGTGCCTGAGACACTCTGGAACCCTTGCGCCAAATAGCGCTGCTGCACTGCGTCTCCCGTCGCGTCACGCCGCTCTCGAATGCGCATCCCGTCCCAAAGATATTTGCTGGACGAAATGACTGTTCCATTCGTCTTCTCCACGATTTGCACCCGGCGACCGTACCCATCGTAAGTGAACTCGCTACGCAAAGCGCCTTGGTTGATCGCGATGAGCCGGTGCTCCGCATCCCATTCGTAAGTCGTGGCGGGGAGCGAGACGCTGGTGTTGACCAATTCGTTGAGCGCATTGTAGCGGAAGGTGTTCGTCAGCCCGTTCACAGTTTCCACGGTGCGGTTGGCGGCTGCATCGTAGGCCCAACTGTATGTGCTCACTGTGTTCGTGTTCTGGGTAACGACCGCCGCGGTGAGCTGGTCGGCGTCGTCGTAGCCGAAGGTCCAAGTCGCCGCCGTCGATACAGAATCATCCTGCTGCTGTCTCCATGTCTGAATGCGGCCGTGGACATCGTAGGTGTAGTCAAAAACCGAGAGTGGCGTCGTGCCGTCCGGCTTGAGATTGCGGATGCGCTGGAGACGACGGTCCTGCGTGTTGGGAAGGTAGGTGAATTCCCGCCTCACGCCCGCTTCGTGGGTGGCGCTGGTGATGCGGGCGGTATCGCCGTCGTAGGCGTACGCGAAAACTCCAAGCACATTGGAAATGCTGTTCACTCGCCCGGCCACATCGAAAGAGGCAACTTCAGCCACGCCATCAATGGCCCGGCGAGTCGCGCGGCCCAGTTCATCGTAAGCGTAGGTGATCGTGTCATTGGCCCACGGGCCATCGACGGCAGCCAGCCACCCCGCGCCAGGAGTAGACGCGTTGGTGATTGGAAAATAAGAGTACGTGTTGGTGCCAATTCCATCGACCATGCCCACGATTCGTCGGTAATCGGTGTCGTAAGTGAAGGCGACATTTGGCGTGGTATGCTCCGAATGCGTGTAGGTCAGGCCGGCCACGGTGTTGTCGAGATTGTAAGCGTAAGTTTTGACCTGCCCCTTTTCATCGGTGATGGAACTGAGCCGGCCAGAAAACGGTTCGTAGTCGTAAGTGATCCTAGAGCCATCGGTGTATTCCTTCGCCGTGACCCGGCCCGCGGTGTCATGTCGCCAGGCCGTAATCCGTCCCATCGCATCGATCAGTTGCTTCATGTCCCCACACTTGCACCACTGGTATTGCACGGTGCGATTCGCCGGGTCGGTGACGGCCACCAACTGCCGAACGCTATTGTGCACATACGTGTTGGTTCGCCCCAGGCGGTCACGCCAAAACTGCGGATCGAGAAAGCGATAGGTTGTTTCGGCGTAGGTGCCATCGGGAAAGGTAACGCGAGTGAGACGGTCGAGGGCATCGTGAGTGTAGGCCAGCGTGTAGCCATCCGGCCCGGTGGCGCTCGCAATATTGCCGTACACGTCGTAATCAAAAGACGCGGTGTCTCCGGAACCAGGCAGCGGGCCGTCGATGCCTGCGAGACGGCCTTTGCGCTGTTTGCCGGGAACGTCGGCGGCAAAGTAGGCGAAGGTGGTGGTTTCGTTCTTGGGATTGCTGATCGAGGTCATCTGACCTTGCCCATTCCATGTGTAGGCAGTGGTCTGCCCGGCCGCATCTGTTGCGGTCAGTGGAAGGTGCTGGGCATTGTAGGTGTAACTCGCCAGCCTGGCAGTCGGCAGCGGAGGAACCTGGATGGAGACGCGCTCAACTTTCAACAGGTCGATGCCATTGGTGTCGAAAGTGTAATCAGTCCGGCGTCCAAGCGGATCGAATTCCCTTGTGATTTTGCCAAATGCACTGATTTCGCGCCGGGTGAGCTGAGTCCCTCCCTCGATAACCCGACCGATGGCGGAAGGAATGTTATTGGTTCCGACTGCAGGTGAACCCGTTTGGCCGGGATACGCATACCAAATGCGTCGCTCCAAAGGCGGCTTTTCACTCTCCAAGATCCCGCTCATCGTCGAAAAATTGATGTCGTGAAGCCAATGGTAGAGATGTGCCCTCGTGTAATCGTTCGCGGCTTCCTTCCACCGTTTTTTGTCCCAGTAAAAACTGTTGCGCAGTGAGAGATAGGCGTTTTGCAAAACCATGCCTTGCGGAATCGAACTGGCGATGTTGCTGTCAGGAACAGCGTTGTTCTCCAAATCATTTGTCTCCACGACCTCCGTGTCCCCGGCTGGATCTGTAGCAGCGATGCGACGAACGCGGCCACTGACGAAATTGGTGAAGGTCGTCGTGCCGTAAGGTGTGGTAAGCGAATTGATGAAATCGCTCGATCCCTGATAGGTGAACACAGACTCGATCCCAATGACGTCTTTGATTTTGACCAAGCGTCCGTTGGCGTCGTAGGAGAAATCAGCGAAGCGCCCGAACGGATCGGTCACGCGAGTGATCTTGTACGGATCATTTGTCAGAGCATAAGTAAGCGTGGTTTGCTGGCCCAGCGCGTCGGTTATTGCCGTGATGCGAAGCTGAGCGTCGTAGGTCAGCGTAGTCGCGTTACCGGCGGGATCGATTCGCTGGGTGAGAAAAACTTTGCGCGGAGCCGTGGTGCTGCCATCGGGCTGACCGTAAATTTCACGCGAGCCATCGCTGTTGAGGATTTCGTAAGGAAGTGGATTGGCGATTGCTCGGCGCAGGCGCTTCTTGGGCCTGCTGGGCAAGAGATAACCGTAGTAGCCGCCACTTGAGCCGCTGTAGGCAATTGGAAGCCTGCCTCCACCTGGAGCACCTTGACCAGAAACGGCGGCGAAGTTTGCAGGATTGTCCGTGATGTAAGTGAGCCAATTGAAATTCCACTTTGAACCGAAGTTGCTGTAGTTGAAGTTGCTCGGCTGGCTCGCCTCCCGTTGCGTGTAGGTCACCGTGAAAGGCATCGCGTAACCGTAAGGCGGAGTGTACCCGACTGACGTGTCGAGAATCTTCAAACTGGCGAGCATGGTGTGGAAGTTGTAAGTCGCCATGCCGGGACAATCGTCATCAGGCTTTGGGGTATGGTCGTCGGGTGTTGTGTCGTCCGGATTTGGCGCTGAAGTCACACCTTTCCCAAAAATTTTTCGTGCGCCTTCTTCGTTGACGTGCGTCCAGCCATCGGGAAGCGGTCCAGCAGGCACCAGAAAGTAACCGCTACATTCGGCCTCCAGAGCGTTGATCGAATGCCATGTGTCGTTCTCAAAAGTCGGGTCCTGCGTGAGATACTGTTCACCGACCTTTTTCACGAGCGCGGCATAGTGTCCCACCTTCCAATGAATGACGCTCGGCATCATGAGTGGAGCACCCGGCGAACGCTGCGCAACTTGATAATTCAATCCGACCTTCTGCGAAATCCTGGCGACTTCAGCCAACGACATCCCTTGGGTCGTCGAGCGTGAATTAACGATCTCGGGAGCGGTCCAGAGGGACGATCCTTGACTGGCGAGGATGCGGCTCAAGGCGAGAGGTCCGCAACGAAAGGCATTTTCGGGTCGCAACTCCATCATCGCCACAGCATCAATACCGCCATTGATGAGTTCCGTCGCGGGGCCAGTGAATGTGCGTCCTTTCACCTCGACCAGAAATGTCTTCAAATCCTCGTGTCGTCCCAGTCGCGCAAGCATTTTGGCATATTCCCCGGCTGCGCGGTCGGCGAGCGCTTTGGCTCTTGAGTCGGTCGCCTTTCCAGCACATTGGGATCCTAAGCTTAGAATTCCACGTGGACAAGTTGTCGCG